>Ga0163216_100075_pt1 | contig 300781 bp, 288 predicted proteins | sample SynspAceP_FD_167610 | JGI IMG/M metagenome (GOLD analysis project Ga0163216, IMG submission 167610) | Saline lake microbial communities from Ace Lake in Antarctica - Synechococcus sp. Ace-P (Illumina Assembly) | ecosystem: Environmental > Aquatic > Non-marine Saline and Alkaline > Saline ...
AACGCAATCAAGTTATACAACTCTAAAAGATTGCATTTATCTTTAGATTACAGAACACCTAATTACGTGCATCAATATGCCGCTTAAAAATAATATTAATCTGTAGCCGTATTTTAGGACGTGACAGTAAAAGAAACATTATGACTAGAATAGTTTACATTTTTATTTGTGGTGTTTTATTATCAAGCTGTAAAGAATCTGACAAAACTCAAAATGAACAGCAAATTGAAAGTAAAGTGCTAACTGGAGAATCAATTCTTGAAAAAAGCATTCAATTTCACGATAAAAAAAATGAATGGAAAACAGCAAATTTTAAAGTAATTATTGAAGAACCAAGAATAGGAAATCAATTTCGGCACTCTGTAGTAGAACTAGATAATGAATCAAATTACTTTAAACTTCAACGAAATAGAGGCGATAGTATTTCTACACATATTTCTCAAGACAACAATTATTCTTCATTATTAAATGGTCAAATCATAACAGATTCGTTATTGATTAAAAAGTATCGATTAGACCCAAATAGGAATAAAGGATATCATCGATTTTATAAAACTCTTTTAGGACTACCAATGTCGCTGGATGATGAAAATAAAACCATAAAACAAGTAGACGAAATTACTTTTAATTCAATACAGAGTTATAAAATCACAATAGAATTAGAAGAATCTATTGCAGGTGGAACTGTATTAAATACTATAAAAAGTTTTAAAAACAGAAAGGAGTCATTGTTTTCTAAAGATTGGAATTTGTATGTCGCAAAAAATGATTTTAGAATTATTGGTTTGGAAATGATTTATCTAGATGACCCAAATGCAGGAGGACGAATAATATTCGAGGGAGATTTTAATATCAATAATATTTCAATTCCAAGAATTAGACATTGGAGAGAACTCGATAATGAATATCGCGGAAGTGATATTATAATGGAATGAAAAATACCTACTGCCAACAAAGAACTGAGGTAAAAAACAAACAAATTCTTCCTTAATTTGAGACAATATAATTCTAGGCTCATAGATGCTAAAATCTGATTCTTTGAGCTTTTTCTATTCGATTTATCTTCTATTTATCTAGGCAATATTGAAACGTAAGTTTCATCATATGGTCTTCCAGATTTTGCAATAGCAAAAGACTGTTTGAGTAGTTTGTTAGCTACAGCAATCAATGCAAGCTTCTTACGCTGCCCCTTTATTCACTATTCGCTCATAAACTTCCTTGCAGGCCTTATTGTGCTTACAAGCATTAAAGGAACATAGAAATAATAGATTACGTAGTTTTCTATTACCGACCTTACTTATTCGTGCACGACCTCTAACGCTGCTCCCCGACTCACGTATCGTTGGGGTTATCCCAACATAACTACAAAGCTGTGCGGCATTTTCAAACTTAGAAAAACCATCAGTATCCACTATTAAAAATAATGCAGTCTTTTGCCCTATTCCCGGTATTGACGTCAACAAGGTCAATTGTTCTTGTTGATCCACTTTTACCAATGATAGAATCTTTGATTCGATAGCTGCCACCTCCTTATTAAGCTGCTTCTTGTTGCGTATCAAGGAACGATACACAAACTTTGAGGGTATGCCCAGAACAACTTCTCCATGGATCTTGTTCTTAATTGCGGTACGTTGCTTTAAATAGGTATCCAGTAGCCTGAACAACTGTAGACACTCACTCTGCGTAGCTGTCAAAGCATTGTAAAGAGGAACTTCATTGACCAGTCCATACTCACAAATAGCCTTCGCATCGCTCTTGTCCGTTTTTACCTTTGCTAGTTTCATTTGAATAAAACGCTTAATCGATAAAGGATTGACAACGGATACAATTACTCCATTTTTGTAAAGAAACTGTGCTAGTCTATAATGATAGTAACCGGTAGCTTCCATAACCACCAATGAACCTTTTGGTAATTCTTTAAGGAATTTCTTGAATCCAATTTCATCGTTCTTATACTGGTTGTGACCCTTCCTACTACCATGTACATCAAAGACATCTTTACTGATGTCAACTCCAAAATTTTCTTTATATTTATTCATAAGTACTGATTTATGAAAGAACCAGCTACTTGACTCACAACAACTTGAAAACGAGATCTAGGTCTCACAGAACTGAACGTGATGTAAGTAGTAAAAGAGAGAGGATTATCAATGTTGTCGAAGTCGTAAGCTTCACCGTGTATAGTAACCTTAATTCTCTCTTTTGTTCTTTCTAGTTATATCAACAATTTACTGAGAATCAAACTTAAGCCGTGTATAATTCATTGCTAGTTCGTGTGTACTCAGAAAAATCCTGAGGATTTTCATCTGGTTCGTTTTCTTTTACTAATTTAGTTGCTAGCCAACGCAACTAACCATACACGAACACGTTGTGCTTCATTATCAGAAACCGCTAACCAATGATAAAATTCTTTAGAAAAATACGTCAGAACTTACTTATGGAAAACAAAACTGGAAAGTATTTTAAATATGCGATTGGGGAAATTGTACTTGTTGTTATTGGAATAATAATTGCGTTGCAAATCAACAATTGGAATGACAGTCGGAAAGATCAAAAACAAGCTAAAACCTATTTAAAAGGTATTGTTCAAGACTTAAAAATTGACACTTTGGCTTTTAATAAACACATAAACAATTATAAAGAACTGATACGTAAAAAAAAGTTAGTTTTGATTCCAACAGATTATTCTAAATTGTCTGTAGATACATTAGCTTTTTTCTTCGAAAACGGCGTAAGTTCTTATAAAATTTCAGATCAAACATATCAAAAGTTAAAAAACCTTGGTGTAACTAACCTTACGGTCAATCCAGAGCTAACGGAAAGAGTAAATTTCTATTACGGAAAAACGAATGACCTTTGGGATGTCTATCGGAATTGGGATTCTGAAAGCACTACTAAAGAAGAGTTTTTTTGGCGCTTAGAACAGGATAATATAGAAATGCAACTAAAACCATACGCATTAGTACAAGATCAAAAGGAAAGAAAAGAACGATTAATAGAGCTTATAAAATCCCCAAAGGGACGAAACTATTTAAAATTTGAAATGGAAAGAAACACAAGAATTCTAGGTTTTCTAGAAGAAACTCTTGAAACAACCAAAATGCTCTTAATTGATATTCAAAAAGAAGTAGGGGAATAATTCATAAATGTAATAATAAGACATATAGCAAAATAACGAAAGCACAACAAAGAACTGAGGTAAAAAACAAGTAAATTCTTCCTTAATCTGAGACAATACTATTCTAGGCTCATAGATGCTAAAATCTGATTCTTTGAGCTTTTTTTATTCAATCTATCTTCTATTTATCTAGGCAATATTGAAACGTAAGTTTCATCATATGGTCTACCAGATTTTGCAATAGCAAAAGACTGTTTGAGTAGTTTGTTAGCTACAGCAATCAATGCAAGCTTCTTACGCTGCCCCTTTATTTACTATTCGCTCATAAACTTCCTTGCAAGCCTTGTTGTGCTTACAAGTATTAAAGGAACATAGAAATAAAAGATTGCGTAGTTTTCTATTGCCTACCTTACTTATTCGTGCACGACCTGTTACGCTGCTCCCTGACTCACGTATCGTTGGGGTTATACCAACATAACTACAAAGCTGTGTGGCATTTTCGAACTTACTAAAACCATCGGTAACCACGATTAAAAATAACGCTGTCTTTTGCCCTATGCCAGGTATGGAGGTTAACAAAGTCAATTGTTCCTGTTGGTCTTCTTTTACCAAGGATAGAATCTTTAATTCGATAGCAGCTACCTCTTTATTTAACTGCTTCTTGTTACGTATCAAAGAACGATAAACAAACTTTGAGGGTATACCCAAAACAGCTTCTCCATGTATTTTGTTCTTAGTTGCGGTACGTTGCTTTAAATAGGTGTCCAATAACCGGAACAACTGTAAACATTCACTCTGGGTATCCGTCAAAGCATTGTAGAGTGGAACTTCATTGATCAAAGCATACTCGCAAATAGCCTTTACTGGGGCAGAATCGATAGCTTGGGTATGACCAGAAACCATTCCTTTTTCTACACACAGACTCAAAACTTTTGTAAAGACTTCTTCAAATACGGATTCAGGAAGCAGTTGACGTGTTCTACTTATCGTACTATGCCTAGGTAAGTCCTCGTCGATATCATAACCTATGAAAAATAGAATATCTAGTCGCATTGAACAATGCGTTATAAGCTTACGGTCACTGATGATGTTTTCTAAATAGCCCACTAAACAAAGTTTAAAGAACACTACCGGATCAATACTATTTTTGACCACTATCACCATAATAATTCTTGGTATGTTTATTAAGAAAATGTAAATCTAGAACTCCTTTTAAGCGACGGTAGAAATTTGTCTTTGGTACGCGATTACTTAATTGAAAATTATTGAAAAGCTTTTCTTGATAATCTTTTTTACCCTGCATAACTAAAGTTAAGCATATTCGCTATTTTTAACAAGTGCTTGTGCAACAGGCACAATACCTATGATCCATTGCGGACGGATTTCCTAGACGGAAATCCTTAACTTAAAACCAAACATACGAGCCGAGACCGTCGCCAAAAATTAAGTACACCATATCACCATGCTAGAAATCAGACCACTTAATAATCTATCAGTTCATTTAGAACGCTTAATAAAAGGTCGCTTATGGCTTAAGGTAATCATTGGACTAGTTTTAGGAGCTGGCTTGGGAGTTCTTCTTAACCCATCTACAGGACTTGTTTCTGAGGAATTAAGTTTAGGGTTGGCAAATTGGCTTGACTTGCCAGGCCAAATTTTTATGAGATTGGTTCAAATGATCATGATACCATTGATATTTGCTTCAATAATTTCGGGAATTGTAGGAAACACAACAGAAAATCTTAAAACCTTTGGTTGGAGACTTCTATTATATTTTATTTTCACAACCGCTATTTCTATCATCATCGGTCTGCTGGTAACCCTTATTATGAAACCTGGGCAATATATTTTTAAGTTGGGTGGATTTCCCAATACTAGTTTAGAACACTCGGTATCTACTGAAACGCCTATTCTAATGGAAAACATCCCAACTACTATTTCTAACCTCATTCCAAATAATCCGTTAGAATCAATATTGATGGGAGAGATGTTGGGAGTTGTTATTTTTACCATCATAATTGGTGTCGCAATTACACAGCTACATAATGAAACAGCGAGACCTATTATTCGTTTTACAGAGGCCATCCAGAAAATTTGCATGATTGTGGTATCATGGGCAATGATTCTCGTACCCTATGCCGTATTTGGCTTAATGGCGGCCTTACTATCCAGAACGGGTATCGACATATTTCTCGGTTTGGGGTATTATATTGTGGTGGTAATCATTGGCTTAATACTATTAATGATATTCTATTTAGTGCTGGTTTTGTTGGTCTTAAAGAAAAATCCTTTTAAGTTTTTACAAGCAATACGAGAACCTCAACTTTTGGCATTTTCTACCGCCAGTTCAGCTGCTGTTATGCCTATTTCGATGAAAACAGCCGATGAAAAATTAGGAGTATCTTCTAATATAAGCGATTTTGTTATTCCGGTTGGAGCTACAATTAATATGGATGGTACTGCATTATTTCAATGCGTCACAACAATTTTTATGGCACAAGCCTATGGCATTGAATTGTCCCTAATAAACCTGATATTAATCACCTTTACCGTTGTGGCTGCTTCTATAGGTACACCTGCCATTCCTGGTGGTGGCGTTATTATTCTTGCATCTGTATTGCAAAGTACAGGAATTCCAATTGATGGACTCATTGTTATCATTGGTATAGACCGAATTTTGGGGATGTTTAGAACAGCAGTTAATGTAACTGGAGATTTAACAGCATGCATGATTTTCAACAAGTTTTATGGTGCTATTTCAAATACTAAAGCATTTGCTGACAAAACTTAAATTGTATTAAAAGGCGGTTTAGCCAAACTGTTGCCATTAAAATTGAAAGAAACAATGAAAAATTTGATTGTCATTTTGTTTTTGATTTTAATAAGTTCGTAAAAACGAAACAATAACTAAAAACGGGATTGACAAAACGGTTTATGAAATGTGGAATAATTTTACCATTTCAAATCCCGAATTTAAAAAAGACGAACTACCAGAATCTTGGTATTTTAACAATAATAAAGAAGATGCAAATCGGTTAGCGGAATTGACTTTAAGCGGAAAAAAGAAAGCTTCATCCGGTTTATATCTATGGTATGAAGAAGCAAATGCTGATTTACCAAAAATGGGAACAAAACAGATAATAACGGATTTTGATGGAATGGCCTTAACGATAATAGAAACGATAAGTGTAGATACAATTCCATTTAATAAAGTTTCCAAAGATTATGCTGAAATGGATATGGGAACAAACATTGAACCGCTAAAAAAATGGAATAAAGCACATTGGGACTTTTTTGCGAGCGCAATGGAAGAAAGTGGGGAGAAACCGACCGAAGAAATGCTTATAATTTGCGAAAGGTTTAAAACAATTTGGCCGGAATAGTACTAATGGCAACAGGAAATATAAAAAATAGAGATGGCTTTGAAACCAATATTCTTGAAGATTAAAAGCTGACTCATATTTTTTAATTCGATATCTTCTAATCAAATAAAATAAAACCTTGAAACAAACCATAGCACGTATAGCGTTAGTAGTCGATGACTATGATAAAGCCATTGAGTTTTATACCAAAAAATTAGACTTCTTACTCGTTGAGGATACCGATTTGGGTGATGGTAAACGATGGGTGGTAGTAGCGCCACAAGGTTCAAAAGAATGTGCTTTGGTTTTGGCAAAATCTGACGGCGAAGAACAAGCTTCACGTGTTGGTAACCAAACCGGTGGTCGAGTTTTTCTATTCTTGTACACTGATGACTTTTGGAGAGATTATTATAAAATGGTTGAGCGGGGTATTAAAATTAGTAGAGAACCAGAAAAGATGCCCTACGGCATGGTTGCCGTTTTTAAAGATTTGTACGGTAATAAATGGGATTTGTTGGAGCCTAATGAATATGATGAGTAAGTTAATTGCTATTCTTCGTAACAAATTAAACTTAGTGTGGACATATAGGTATTAGTGAGGGGTATCTTGATGCTTTTTATATTTATGGTTGCAAATACTACTAGATGGGCAATAGTTTTATCGACCTCAAAATTTTCAACGATAAAATAATAGCTTAGAATTTAAATCAAATTACTTTGAAAACAACTAAAATTTTATGTGCAATACTTTTATCTAGCTATCTAATTGGCTGCCAAAGCAATAAAGTAAAAGTTCCTGATTCACCATATCCAATTAGCGATGACTCTTTTACAATGGATACTATTGCAACCGGATTTGTAATACCATATGGTATAGCCATATTGGAAGAAGATGAATTTTATATCACCGATAGAATAGGTAAAATGTTTCACATTCAAAATGGAAACAAAACTGAAATATCTGGTATGCCTAAGGTGGTCACTTTTGGAACACCTGGTCTCCCTGCTATCATGCATGGTGGGTTAATGGACATTAGTCTGCACCCTAATTATGCTTCCAACGGTTGGGTTTATATTTCATATTTAGGTGAAGATGGTCTAGCAAAGGTTTCTAGACTAAAAGTACATGATAATGCAGCTACTGAATTTCAGCCAATTTTTGCTACTAGACATACTAATTATACAGGTAACGGCATGCGCATAGTTTGGGAAGATGAAACTCATTTTTTTCTAAATGTTGGAAACTCCAATTTTTCCACCAGTACGAATCCGGTTTTAAATGCCCAAGACCTCAATGACGATGCCGGAAAAATTCATAGGTTATTAGAAGACGGGAGTATACCTGGAGATAATCCGATTTTTATAGGTTTTACTTCACCCTCAACTATTTGGAGCTATGGTCATAGAGATGTTCAAGGGTTGGTTTTAGATACGTTGACCCATACGCTTTATGGGGTTGAACACGGACCAAAAGGAGGGGATGAATTCAACATCATTGAAAAGGGCAAGAATTACGGTTGGCCTCTTTTTTCGTATGGCATCAATTATGACGGAGCTTGGGTGTCTACAATTTCTCAAGATTCGGCAGCCACATTTACTGTTTTTCCCGAACACTATTGGACAGTTCCAACAAATGACGGGGGGCAAGCCATTGCACCGGCATGTTTGCTACAAGTTACAGGAAGTACTATCTCCGATTGGAATAATTATTTTCTTATTGGCTCCTTGGCCTATAGAAGGCTAATGAAATACAATAGTGAAACCGGCAAAACATTTGGTTTGAAGATAGAAGGTAAGGTAAGAACTATTAAACAGCTTCCTAGTGGAAATATCATTGCATTAATTGAACGCAATGACCTCAGACAATCTAATGGGTTCATTGTAAAAATTTCAGAATGAGAAATAACCTTGTCAATAGAGTTGGCTAATTGTAACGAATAGATTTTGTAAATTAGGAAAGCAAAATTATTAATCCCTGAGATGCAGATACCAGAAATACCCAATTTAATTCATTACGCCATTCCTTTTTTTGCAGCAACCGTGATCCTTGAGGTCATTTTAACGGTGAAAATTAAGCTTGAAGACTATGCGTATAAAGATGCAGGCACTTCTATTCTTATGGGTTTGGGTAATGTAGCAATAGGTTTATTTACCAAAGGCATAGCATTAGCGTTGTTTTATTTACTATATAATTTATATCACCTATTCGAAATACCTTTTGCATGGTGGTCTTGGTTATTACTGCTTTTTGCTGAAGATTTGTGCTACTATTGGTTTCATAGAATTAGTCATGAGAGCCGGTTTTTTTGGGCAAGTCATATAGTGCATCATTCTTCAAAAGAATATAATTTAAGTACAGCATTACGGCAAACATGGTCTGGTGGATTTTATACGTTTATATTTTGGATTCCTTTAATCATTATAGGCTTTCATCCTGTTATGGTGTTGGTTCAAATGTCCATTAGCTTAATTTATCAATATTGGATTCACACTGAAATGATTCGTAAAATGCCAAAATGGTTTGAATTTATTTTTAATACTCCGAGTCACCATAGAGTACACCATGCTACGAATCCGCAATACTTAGATAGAAATCATGCAGGTGTTTTTATCATTTGGGATAGGCTGTTTGGTACTTTCGAGCCAGAAATAGAAAAACCTGTTTATGGCTTAGTGAAAAATATAGATACCTATAATCCCCTTAAAATTGCCTTTGCAGAGTGGTATATGATGTTTAAAGATTTCTTTACAGTTAAAACTTCTATAGTAAATAGATTTAAGTATCTCATAAAACCACCAGGTTGGCGACATGATGAGGGTAGTGTGCTATCGTCTGATTTAAGAAAAGAGTGGGAGGAGAGTAACGAAGCAAATGTATCGTAAGTTACTATCTCACCTTTAAATAAACCTTGAAATCTATGTCAGCAAATAATACAATTGCAATCTGTGGTGCCGGTATTGCTGGGGTAGCGACCGCTTACTTTTTATTAAAAGAAAGAAAGGATTGTAAAGTTATTTTGATTGATAAAAATCAGCCTTTATCATTTACAACGAGCAAGTCTGGTGAAAATTTCAGGGACTACTGGCCTGAAAAAAACATGCGTCAATTTGTTGGTGATAGTATTCAATTAATGAAAGAATTAAGGGCAGAATTTGGTGATGATTCTTTCGAAATGAAAAATTCTGGATATAATTTTATTAGTCATGATGCTGATAATCCCATTTTTGGTTCAGGTAATAAAGACGGTTCTGCTGACTATTTAGAAGAAATAACAAGCGCGCAGGTAATCCAGAACAATTTTCCTTACCTAGATAAAAAAATAGAGAAAGTAGTTAAAATTAAGAATGCGGGTAAAATAGATGTCTATGATTTAGGAAACTTGTTGCTTCGTGAAGCTAAGAAAATGGGACTTGTTCAAGTGGAAGGTGAAATTTTGAATATGGAGAAAAAAGATTCAAAATTTAAAGTAATGCTAGATTCAAAGAAATCTATTGATGTAGATAAGGTCGTAATTGCTACTGGCCCTTTTTTAAATACGATTGCTAAAATGTTTGGGTTTCAATTTTCGATATCAAATACATTGCAAAGAAAATTTATAATTCCAGACCCTAATAATATCATTCCTAAGAACATGCCTTTTACCATTTATGCAGACACTCAATTTTTAAATTGGTCAACAGAAGAAAAAGAATTTTTCGCTTCCGATAAAAAATACAGATGGTTACTGAATAAATTTCCGGGGGGCTTGCACATAAAGCCCGAAACAGAAGGTATTAAACTAGGTTGGGCATTTCAAACGGAAAAAAGTAGTCCGACATGGGAAACACAAAATTTCGATTTTTTTCCTCAAGTAGTCTTAAAAGGCGCTAGTCGTTTTATTCCAGAACTTTCTAGGTATGAAAATAATATTCCCACCCCTTTAATAGAATATGCTGGGTATTATACTAGAACTAACGAAAATTGGCCCTTAATTGGAAATACAGAAGTAGATGGTGTATTTGTAGTCGGTGCTCTTGCGGGTTATGGTACAATGAGCGCATGTGCAGCTGGTAAACTTTGTGCTAACTATATTTTAGGTGAGAATGAACTACCGACGTATGCAAAGTATTTTCATCCATCGAGATATGAAAATGAGGCAATACGAAAAGAGATGAGTTTATTGGATAGTGATGGTCAATTATAGGGTTTGAAAAATATTTTAGCGAAATGTTAGAAATACGACAGCATTGCGAAAATTGCGACCGGGCTTTACCGAATGATAGTTTAGAAGCTATGATTTGTACGTACGAATGCACATTTTGTGCAGAATGTGTTGAAAACATTCTTCAAAATGTTTGTCCGAATTGTGGTGGTGGATTTGAAAAAAGGCCTAGTAGACCAAAAAACGAGCTAATTAAAAACCCACCAAGAAAAGACAAGGTAATTAAGCCGGTTTCATTTAATAAGTTTTTAGAAGCCAATAAAAATATAGAACCTAATAAAAGGTAAAACCGCTCAATCAGAATTCAATTTAGATGCAATTTCTTTTTGAAAATGTAGTATTGTAACATTTCAATTGCTCAATCGTCAGAAAGACATAAAACCAACCAATCTATTAAAATGAGCAATAAGTTAATAGCCTATATTGGCATTCTAGGAGTAAGTTTATTTGCAATTGCTGCCATTGTTGGACCGTTATTAATCGATGATTATAGTGTTATTAGTCAGTATATAAGTGAATCATTTGCCTCTAATACTGAATATGGATGGTATTTACAATACTTCGGATATGTGCCAAGTGGAATACTTATTGCTGCTTTTTGCATCACTGCTCCCAAATATCTCCCTGAATCAAAACTGATAATAGCCGGATTTTTAGGTCTTGTGATATTCTATGGTATAGGTACTGTCACAGTAGGACTTTTTCCGTGTGATGCTGGATGCCCAACTAACATTATAGATTCAAGTGCCGCACAACTAATTCATAATGCAGCAGCTTCATTGACCTATATTTTTCTGCCTATTTGTATTCTTGCTATCGGACTCGGGTTGAAGAAGTTTGAATCTCATCGTCAATTATCTCAAATTGCACTCGTAACAGGAATTATCAGTGCCATTTTCATTTTTGTATTGTTCTCTAATCCAGAATCGGGCTATAGAGGTTTGCTTCAGCGGATAATCGAAACTTCTTTTATTACTTTCATTATTTCAAGTGCACTAAAAATCAGGAAAAGCAATTAAATTGATGCATACGTTCAAGATTTTTAATCAACCGTCAACGATTAACTACTCCTTATAAATCAACCCATCTTTCATTACAAAAGAAACATTTTTTACAGTAGTGATATCTTTAGCAGGATTTCCTTTAATGGCTATAATATCGGCTAAGAAGCCTATTTTTAGCTCCCCTAGTTGATTTAAATGAAACATTTTGGCGTTATTAGATGTGGCTGATTTTAATACAGCTAAAGGCTTCATTCCGTAATCGACCATTAGTTCCATTTCGCGGTAGTTCTCGCCATGTGGAAACACCCCAACATCACCACCAAAGACAATTTGTACACCAGACTCTAAGGCCATTTTAAATGATTTGCGTTTCTGTTGAATTCGTTCAGGTTCTGGATCGGTAGCTTTGTTCCAACCTCGGTATTGTGTAATGGCATCACCAGCGGCAAGGGTAGGGCATAAGCCTATTCCTTTTTCTTTCATCATCTTAAAAATTTCTAGCGTACCATCGTCACCATGTTCAATGGTTTCAACACCACCTTGTATAGCTCTTTTCATGCCTTCTGGGGTACCGGCATGTGCAACCACATATTTTCCTGCACTTTTTGCAGTGGCGACCATAGCATCAATTTCTTCCTGTAAAAAAGTAGGTTGAGAATCTGCACCGGGTGTCCAACGGTAATCGGCATAAATTTTTATTAAGTCAGCTCCGTTACCCATTTGTCTACGCACAGTTTCAATACATTGGTCAACTCCGCTAGCAGCTTCTGCACCCAAGGGTACGGTTACGCCATCATGAAAACCTTTTGGTCCGTATGCACCTGTTGCAACAATAGCTGGTCCGGCGACCAAAAGACGTGGTCCAATGATGATACCATCATCAATGGTCTTTTTTAAATATACATCGGTGTACCCTGCACCCTCTGCACCTAAATCTCGCATGGTCGTTACTCCCGCCATAAGTGAATTTTTAACGTGATTCGTTCCTCTTATAGCACGTTCAACGGGTGATTCTTTGAGCACTTGGTCATTCCAATCCGTTTCATTGTAAGGATGTAAAAGTACATGTGAATGTCCTTCAATGATGCCAGGCATTAGGGTAGTGCCGGTTAAATCAATTTCAGTTGTATTCTTTGGTTTTTTTAATCCATTGAGATTTCCAGTGTAAGTAATCAAGTTTCCCTCTACCAGAACGACCCAATTTTCATTTAATTCAGTACCATCGAAAACTCGGTCTGGTTTTAAGAGTGTTTGAGCAGAACATAGACTTGTAAAGGTGAAAAGTATAAGGAATAAAGTGATTTTCATAGATTTAATTTTTAGCTGCGTTTTCCGCAATACGTATTAGTTTTTTTTCAATCGCTTGTTTTGATATCCATTGTCCTTTTACGAATACACCATTAATATGTTGCAGGGCTTTAAGATCTTCTAAAGGATTCTTTTCAAGAATAATTAAATCTGCTGATAGCCCTTCTTTTACTTGCCCGAATTCATCCAAAGCTTCAAAGTATTTTGCAGGATTTATAGTTCCGGACTGAATAATTTCTAAACTAGTAAGGCCTGCATTTTGCATTCCTTTAACCTCATGCTGAATCGAAAATCCAGGTACATTAAAAAGTTGTGGTGCATCTGACCCAAGCAATATTCCGTGGCCATTATCCTGTAATTTTTTAATAAGTTGTTTACGAATTTCGTCAAATTGTTGCCATTGGGTTTCGCTGAAACTTTCATCTTGCATGGAAGTTTCTTTGGTAGTCTTCCATTTCTCTAATGTAGATTTTGGCATATACTTCATTTCTGGTTGATTCAGTAATTCATCGGCGGTTATTGGAGCGAACCATCTTTCAAAAAGGCTTTGTGTGGGTACGATCCAAACCTTATGTTTTTTTGCAAGAGCAACTAGTTCATCAATATTAGTAGTGTCTGCCAGAGGGGTAAAGGCATATCCAAAGAAGCCATTTTCATCGGCTTTTACATTAGCTGATGTGGGCACTAGACCTTCAAGGAAACCGTCTACATGATCGATGGAGGCATAATTGCTCTCAAGGGCGTGACGAACACCTACATCGACAGGCACGTGGCCAGCAAAGGTTATACCAACTTTGTTCGCTGTTTCAACAGCCTGATCAAAAACATCTCTTTGTATACCTGGGTGTATTTTAAGAAAGTCATACCCGTCTTTTTGATATTGGGTTACTTTCTCAACTGCTTCTTCTTTAGTTTTTACGGAATTACCATTTAATGATGGACTGGAAACATAAATTCTTGGGCTTAACAATGTTCCTTCATGAGCTTGTTTTCTTAAATCGAGATGCAATGGGTCTCCCAACATTCCTCGTATGGTCGTAACACCATTTGAAAGGTATAGAAAAAGGGTTTCTTCAATTCGCTCTTGGGAGGTAGTGGGCGGCGGAATATGGGCGTGCATTTCTGCCAAACCCGGCATAAGATATTTTGCTGTGCCATCTATCAGCGTATCAAAGTTATTAGTATTAAGTTTATCAATGGTGATACCTTTAATCCTTCCAGAATCGATGATTACGTTTCGGTTTTCTAATAGTTTACCTGTTTCTACATCTATTATGGTAATGTTAGAAATAAGCATATCCTGTTTTTCATGAATAACCTTTGATTCGTTGCAGGAGGTAAAAAATAGTAGTGTTAGAAAAAGATAGGATAGTGTTCTCATGACTATTTATTTTATGTGATTAGCGATTGGTTTCAATAAGTTTTCAAGTGATGTTTCGGTATAGATAACATCATTTGTTAGCACCATGAATATATTTTTGGTTTGCTTAATATCTTCTAATGGATTGCTGTTAAGTAATACGATATCGGCTATTTTACCTTTGGATATTGTACCGTAATCATCGCTCTTTTTTAAAAACTTAGCTCCATTGTAAGCAGAAGCTCGTAGGGCATCTAAAGGCGAAATGCCGATAGCAACCATAGCTTCTAATTCTTTATGTAAAGAAATACCAGGGTATGTATAGCTGTTATACGCACCACTATCTGAACCCGCCAAGAGTGAAACTCCGTTATTATTTAATTTAAATGCGAGCTGCCCAAAAAATTGGTCTAAAGCCTTACGGTCAGTTACTTGCTTTTTTGATGCATTTTTCACGCGGTCAATTCTACCTTGATATGTTTTTTGAATACCAGGAGACATAAACTGTAAATAGGTGTCTTTTGAATGGTCTACTTCATCTAAATAGCTCAATACACCACCAATGTGTAACGTAGGTACAACAAAGACATTATTCTGTTTTAGCTTCGTGAAGGTCTCCATTGCAGTAGAATCAGAATAAGAGGATTGTAACAAGGGCATAGCATCCCAGAAGCCTATTTCCTTTTTAATTAACTGTTCAGTTATTTCTTTTTCATTAGAAGAACAGCCCTTCATAATATAGTATAAATGCTCAATGGCATTTATACCTGCATCAATGGTAGCATCAAGCTCAACCGTAAATGGCATATGCCCAGAAGTAATAAGGTTTCTCTTCTCTGCTTCTTGAATGGTCTTCAGGTAATTGTCTCCAGAAATTTGGCTATCATACAGTTTTACAAAATCTACAGGTATAGCTTGTAAGGAATCTAATGCTTTATTGATGTCTTCATCATTTTCAACTTCTAATGACCCAGCCCAAGTGGCCCCAGGGCCATCTATTTTAGGTCCAGAGGTGAAGATCGAAGGACCTGTTAATTTTTTATCTGCAATTGCTGTTTTCCATTCCATTACAGATGATGTTAAATCACCACCTGCATCGCGAACTGATGTAATACCGTTTGCTATGTAAAGATTTAGAAAATTTTTGTTCGCTTCTATTAAAGAATCACCACCTCTAAAATGCACATGATTATCCCAAAAACCTGGTAATGCATATTTACCTGAACCATCGATTGTTTGGTTTGCTTTTGCTTTTGAATTTTCAAAAGCTGCTTCTATACGAGCAAAATGACCATCTTTTAAGTAAATATTCGATGCATCTATTTGTCCAGTTTCTAAATTAATGATGTTTACGTTCTTAATAGCGACATCATATACAGCATCGGGTTCTGATGAACAGGAAAACATAGTCGCAAAGCAAAACATGCTTAGACTGAGTTGTTTGATTTTAATTGAGCTTGGCATGTTAGATTGGTTAAGGTAGAAAGGTAAAAATAATTATGTATTCATTAATTGTCTTATCAAGATAAATACAAAAATTAGTAGACTATACCCTATAAAAAAAGGAATTATATAGGCTTTAAAGCCTAAGACTAAAAAGAGTCCGATTAGCAGTAATTGAAAGCCTAGACCAAATGTTGAGACTGCGGTCATAAGCCAATTGGGTAAATATTTACCCTTTATGGCATTCTTATCTAGACCATAAATAATACGATCATATGGGCCATAGCAAAATGAATAGATGCGGTACAGTATGTCGACGGTTTGTTGATTTTCACCTCTTAGGGCTGTGGGAGTTTTATTCTCAAATACTCTACTTGTGGTATCGCCATTATGTCTATTTCTTAAAATTACATAGTAATAATTGTAGAGTGTACCTTGTAATTCTAGTCCAACAAAAGCTAGCAATGCTAAGAAAAAATCGCTATTGGTGATATACCAAATAGAAAGTATGAAAAGCAGATTAAGTATGAAATCTGAAATAGAGTCAAAGTAACGACCAGTATGTGATGGTGTATTCTTTAATCGCGCCAATTCACCATCTGCAGCATCGAGAACCGATTTTAAAACAAGAAAAAATAAAGCAGACCAATAAAAGTTGTTTAGTATAAAAGCAATTGCCAAAAGTCCGCAGACCGTAAAGGCTATTGTAACATGTATTGGTGTATAAATTGTTGTTTTTAAACGGTTAGCAATTAAGAAGGCAAAGGGCCTACCGTAATCAGATAAGTCCAGGAACTGATGTTCCTTAGGTAATTTAGACATTTAATAGACATCTTCGGGAAAACCAATAACGGAAACACGTTGGCTTGGTACACCACAAAAGCGAATGTAAAAATAAGGCTTAATTAACAATTAAGTAAATACGGGTAGAGTGGGATTTAAGCAATTTATTTTCTATTTTATCGACCGCCTCCATTTCTGTATTTTTCATTTTCTGTGCATAACCCAATGATTTCGACAATTCGTTTTAGTCTGGTTTCCTCTCTTTTAGCTTGGTTAAGCCAGTATAGATAACTCTTACATTGACCTCGGGTAAAATTAGAATAGTTCTCGAATGCTTTGGGGTTCTTATTAAATGCTGCTTGTAAATCTTCGGGTATAACTCCATTTTCAACATTATCTAGTGAAGTCCATGAGCCATTTTCCTTGGCGATTTTAATTGATGCTAATCCGGTAGCATGCATAAGTCCTTCGGTCTTCAATTTTTTTATATGATTTTTATTAACCTTACTCCAAACACTTTTGGGTTTTCGCGGACAAAAATATTGGCGTCTCTTGCCATCTCCTAAACTTTTAACCGTACTGTCAATCCATCCATAACAAAGGGCAACACGCACAGCTTCTTCCCATCGCATACTATCATTTTCGTGTGCTACAGTGTAGAAAATGAGATAGATACCATTATAGTTAGAATGATTATTATGTAACCATTCTTTAAAATCTATGTCATTTCTGAAATATAACTCTGGTAATTTTGTCATAATTCATTATTTGTAGATAAATTTTTCATAAAAATACAATGTTTCATAGGTAATCTATTGGTTTATAAAGATTCGAACACTATTTTTATTAATTCTTAAATCAACTAATCAACAACATTTTACGTATGAAGAAAATTTTAATGGTGCTGCTTTTGGGTTTTGCACTTACTATTGTCTCATGTGGTGGCAATAAACGTGATGGGGAACCAAAGGTTTTGGTCTTTTCAAAAACCATGGGTTTTAAACACGCTTCCATTCCTACAGGAATAGCGGCTATTCAAAAATTAGGTCAAGAAAACGGTTTTGCCGTAGATACGACCAAGAATGCAGAACTATTTACTGATGAAAATCTTAAACAGTATTCTGCTATTATCTTTATGAGTACAACTGGTAATGTACTTGACCAATTTCAAGAGGCCGCGTTTGAGCGTTATATTCAAGCCGGTGGAGGTTATGTTGGGGTACATGCCGCAGCAGACACTGAGTACGATTGGGGATGGTATAATGATTTGGCTGGTGCACAGTTTTTAAGTCATCCAAGTGGTACGCCTAATGCTGATTTTATCATTAAGGATAAAAATTTCATAGCGACTAAATTTTTTACAGATAGTGTTTGGAATAGAACAGATGAGTTGTATAACTATAAAAACATCAATCCAGATATAAATGTATTAATGACATTAGATGAATCTTCTTATGAAGGAGGACAGAACGGTGATTTTCATCCGATAGCATGGTACCATGATTTTGATGGTGGTCGTGCATTTTATACAGGTGGCGGTCATACAGATGAAAGTTTTTCTGAAGATTTATTTGTAAAACATCTTTTAGGAGGAATTCAATATGCCATTGGTGATAATTTGAATTTAGATTATGCTAAGGTAAAGTCACAAATTCCACCAGATGCGGATCGTTTTGCAAAAGTTGTTTTGAGCGAGGGTCAGTTTTTTGAGCCTACAGAAATGGCAGTTTTACCTAATGGCGACGTATTAGTTGCACAACGTAGGGGTGAAGTGGTGTTATTTAATAATGAAACTCAAGAATTAACAGAGGTTGCAAAACTAGACGTGTATTGTAAAACATTGGAGACTCCTGGAGTTAATGCAGAAGAAGGCCTTATGGGCTTACAGAAAGACCCAGATTATGCTAATAATCATTGGATTTACTTGTATTATGCACCAACCGGTGATAAATGGATAAACCGTCTTTCACGTTTCAAATACATGGATGGTAATTTCGATTTAGCTTCTGAACAGGTGATTTTAGAAATTGATTCTCAAAGAGAAATATGCTGTCATACAGGTGGTTCAATTGCTTTTGGTCCTGATAACTTACTTTACCTATCGACCGGAGACAACTCTACTCCATTTAATGAGAAGGGCGAGAAATATGTAAACAACGGTTTTGCTCCTTTAAATGATACACCAGGTCACGAGCAATTTGATGCAAGACGTTCATCGGGAAACACGAATGATCTTCGTGGTAAAATTTTAAGAATAAAAGTAAAGGAAGATGGTACGTATGATATTCCAGAAGGCAACTTGTTCGCAGTAGGTACTGAAAAAACAAGACCTGAAATATATACTATGGGTCATAGGAATCCGTATAGAATATCCGTAGACATGAAAAGAGGATATGTTTATTGGGGTGATGTTGGGCCAGATGCTAGAGCAGATAGTTTAGGTACCAGAGGACCAAGAGGATATGATGAAATGAACCAAGCACGTAAGGCAGGTAACTTCGGCTGGCCTTTATTTATTGGTAATAACTATGCTTATAATGAGTATAATTATGAAACAGGTGAAAGCGGACCGGCATTTGACCCTGAAAAACCGATGAATACTTCTAGAAACAATACTGGTTTAACAGAATTGCCACCTGCAATCCCAGCATATGTTTATTATCCTTATGTAGAATCAGGTGAGTTTCCTCAAACTGAAACAGGAGGTAGAAATGCAATGGCAGGTCCAACCTATTATTCAGATTTATACCAAGGTGATGAGAAGCTACCAAGTTATTATGACGGTAAAGTTATCATCTATGATTGGATGCGAGGTTGGATGTTCGCAGTGCACTTAGCTGAAGATGGTAGTTTCAGTAAAATGGAGCCTTTTGCACCTAATGTAAAGTTGAATAACTTAATAGATATGGAAGTAGGTCCGAATGGTAAAATCTATCTTCTAGAGTACGGAAGTGGTTGGTTCTCTCAAAATGCAAATTCTGCTTTAGGATATATCGAATTTAACGGCGGTAATAGACCACCGGTAATTGATAATCTAATTGTAGAGCACACATCTGGTAAACTACCATTAGCGGTAACGGCAAGCACAGAAGCTGTTGACCGTGAAGGTGATGCTGTTAAATACATGTGGGATTTTGGTAATGGTGAAACCAAAGAAACAACAGAACCTAATGTAAGCTATACGTATACTGATGCTGGTTCCTACAAATTGAATGTAACTGCTTCTGATGATAAAGGTGCTTCAGCTACTAGTGAAAGTACAAGTATTGTAGCAGGTAATTCTAGACCAGAAGTTGCTATCTCTTTAGGGGGTGACATACCGTCATTTTATTTGGCAGGACAAAAAATCGATTACGATGTATCGGTTACAGATGCTGACGGTGCTACCATCGATCCAAAAAATATCTTCGTAAGTGTTGATTATTTGGAAGGAATGGATAAGGTAGCCATGAGCTTAGGTCACCAACAAGTTTCTGCTGCGGTTACAGGTAAAGCATTGACCCAGTCAATGGATTGTAAGACGTGTCATAAAGAAGCAGAAGCATCTATTGGTCCGAATTACAAAGATGTAGCGAATAAGTATAAAGAACGTCGTGATGCAGCTACTTACATACAAGGTAAGATTGTTACAGGTGGTAGTGGTGTTTGGGGCGAGGTTACTATGCCTGCGCATCCGAAGATTTCATCAGATGAATCTAGACAGATTGCATTATATATTCTTTCATTATCTGGTGATCAAAAGAAAGAGGAATCTTTGCCAGCAAAAGGTACAATTACGGCAGCGCCATCAACGCCAGGTCATATGCTTGTTATAACAGCAAGTTATACCGATGAAGGTGCAGAAGGTACAATTCCACTTACAGGATCTAAATCTATTGCAATACCAAGTAGTACAGTTAAATTTTCTGATACAATGAAAGTTGATGGAATGCAGGCAATGAGTTTTGGTGGTATGGATTTATTATTAATAAACAAATCTTCAGGATGGTTCGTTTTGGAGAATGTTTCTTTAAAAGGAGTTAAGTCGGTATCCCTAACTGCGGGATGGCAAGCACCACCTACAATGTTCTTTGATTTTGAAATTCATGAGAATTCTGCTAATGGACCTTTAATTGGTAAAGGACAACTACCGGCACAAGCAGGAGGTTCTCAAGGAACAATGTTTACAATTCCAATTACTGAAACGGTTACTGGTGAAGGTCCTTACTATATCACTTTTAAAGGTGAAGAAGGTAAAGAGCTTTCTCAGTTAGCCTTAACCGGTGCTGTTTTTAAATAACATTTTAGTTTTATAATTGAATTAAAAAGCCCGCTATTGAGCGGGCTTTTTTTATTGGTATGTTCAATCTTTCTATTGCTTACTATGTATGATTAATAAGACTACCTGTTCAATTTTTGACTTATCGACTCGCCGATTTTCATCAATAAGTTAGTTTCTGCTTCTGTGAAATCATAAGGTACAGGCTTTGCTATACCAATGGTTCCATATAATTTTTCATTGTACATCAATGGAGCGGCCAATGAACCTTCAACTTTGGTGTCTTTTGCCGAAGGTCTCGCTACACCAGAATCATCTGTTTGTAGATTACACATTTCTACAGGTTTTCTACGTTCCGCTGCAATGCCCGCCATTCCTTTTCCAATAGGAATAGTAGATAATTTTGGAATTAAAAATTCAGGAATACCTTGTTGAGCTTGCAGTTGTAGTAGTGAGTCGTTATCTAAAAAGTGTAATGTTCCTGTAGAACAATTGAAATGCTCTAAGGTTAGTTTTAATAGATTTTCCCAGTTAGGGGCATCTTTCAATAATTCAACTTTTACCGTTTTTGGTATTTCAATTGTGCTGTTCATTTTATATCATTTCTATAATACCGATTAACTAAGAAGGTATTTAAGTTATAGTATGATAAAGGTACGTTTAATCTGTTTTTGATAATAGTAACCGCTAAGCAACTTTTGTTCCTTTTGGTGGTCTTCGGTATGCATAGTATCCTAAGACAGCATTTATGGCCTTGGCAATAGCTATTCTGATAGGAAATAACTCTTCGCCTAATGATTCATCAATAGAACGTAATTGCATGTAGTAATTACTGATAAGGGGATAATCTTTTTTTGCAGCAATATGCGACTCCGCTTTAGCAACGGCAACAGGCATTCCCTCTTTTATAGGTTTACAGGTTACCAGTATAGGTTTGTCATTTTTATGAAGCATGGCCGAAAATCCAAATAATCTACAGATTAGACCGCGATGCGCATAGTCAGAACAGAAACCGATATCACCAGGAGCCAGAATAGTATTTAAAACAGGGCATAATGTGGTAGACTTATCGTTATTCAATTTATCGAGCCATTCTTCTGCTTCACCATTTTTGAAAAGTGAATACGCCAAGGGTAAGAACTCTAAGGCTGAAGCATTGATGTCGGGTTTACTGCAGCATTTGCCGCAATTGGGCATGCAGCCCAGTCCTGTGGATTTTTGAAAGGAGCCCACTTCCTTTTCCAATTGGTTGAAAACACGTTCTACCGCTCGAACTTTTAGGTATATCGACAAAGTCTAATTTAAGCCGGCGAAGGTAGACTAAGTTTACATGCACTGAACAAAAGCACAATGTTTTATACGATAATATTTAATTTTGAAGAAGGAGGTGCTAATAAGTTGAAAATCAATTTTTTATATTTGTATACTTCTCTCCATTTTGGAGATAAATATTTCGTGGAAAGTGTCAGAATTACGTTAAAATCGCTCTGTTTTTATAGCTATAGGTTCTCCATTCAAATGCTCTTTAATTTCAAATTTGATAACCCCTAAAACATGTTCCTCATCAGTTAAAACTTGTACTTCCCATTCACCTGGTTTTACATTGTTCTTATAGGTATAACCTCTAAATCCGCCATCGCGGCCTCCAGTTATATTGTAACCAATGTCTTCAGTGATTTCCCATTCTTTGGTATTTTGATTATACCATTTCCATCTATGGAAAACAGCCTTTTTTAAATCGGTAGGCGCAAAAATAGAAGAGAAAATATAAACACTTTCATCGGGTACATAAGCGAAATCAAGTTTGTGCTTCCTCCAAAAAACAAAAGAATCTTCAGGCTCATAGCTAACGAGATATGTATCATCTTTCATCGTTACATTATGTGCCACAATACCCTTATCTAAAGCTAATGGTACAGGAGGAATAAGTTTCAGAAAATAGAATAGATTAATTATACCGTAGATACTTAGTATAATAATAATCATTTTACCCAATTTTATTTCTTGTCTTGTACTCGGGCTTTTACCATAAATAAATATCAATAACACTAATGTAACAGCAAGACTGGTAACACCTGAGATTAGGAAAATAGTTGTATTTAATTCCTTCAAAAAAACCGGAATCATGAAGGTGAAAAAGGTGAAGCTAATAAAATAATACACTCCAAATTGTAAGTATTTATTCGAGATTCTCTTTTTTAGAAACTCATTGGCAATCAACAACAAGACTAGTATGATGAAGAAAGATGCAGTCTTTGAAAGCGAAACACTTCTTGAAAAGTAAATAACATATGCACTAGATAGGCCACCAAAGAAAAACTGTATCGCCAATGGAAAATACTCTTCATATCGTTCTAAGAAGGTATTTTTCCATTTACCATCATCAACCAAATTATATAAATACAATACTATCGATAGAGATGTCATATGCAGACATAAAATCGTTAAATCATAAGTACGGTCAATACGGCCTAAGGTTAACGTGTCAAAAATAAAACCACCAATAAAGAATACTATTGGCGCATACTTAGCGTTCCTTCGAATAAAATCTCTGAAGGCACTGTTTTTAAATCTAACGATTGTTCTTTTCATGAAGACCTAGGGTAATAATCGTTAAATGTAAATTAAATAAAAAGAGGTTATTGCTCTTATACTATTTATGATGAGCTCAATACAATACTATTAATTCAATTTTGAATCAATATAAAAATTAGGGTCTATTGTAATAGTTTTTAAATTTCCTTTAATTTTTTGAGTTTGCCACGTAATTGTTGGTTCTAACCAAACAGGTTTATCCTCAATAAGAACACGTAAAGGAATGGTAAAACCTTCTACAGTATTTGAGTAACGATATAGTAGCTTTTTTCCTTTTATGGAATACTCGAAAACAGGAATTTTAGTAGTACGCAAATACTGATTAAAGAATGGTCTTAAATCGCGTTTCATCTGCATACTGATATAATGTTCTATTTGGTCTGTTGTTACCGTTTTATGATAGAACTCTGAGTTAAGCCCGCGTAGAATAGCTCGCCATTTATCATCATCATTAACTACTTGGCGTAGTGTATGCAAAATATTTGAACCCTTATAGTACATATCACCACTACCTTCATGATTTACATCATAAATACCAATAATTGGCCTGTCATTTTTAATGTTTTTACGAATTCCTTGTACGTAAGCATTTGCGGCTTCGGTGCCATAATGATAATCTAAAAACAAACTTTCAGAATAACAGGTAAAACCTTCATGGACCCACATATCAGCAGCATCTTTGTATGTGATGTTATTGGCAAACCATTCATGACCAGCTTCATGAATAATGATAAAATCAAATTTTAAACCCCAACCAGATTCTGATAAATCTCTGCCCAAATAGCCATTTATATATTGGTTACCATAGGTCACAGAGCTTTGATGTTCCATTCCCAAATAAGGCACTTCAACTAACTTAAATGAATCTTCATAAAAAGGGTAGGGGCCAAACCAGTTTTCAAAAGCTTCCATCATTTTAGGAGCATCTTTGAAATGCTTTCTAGCCTTTTCTAAATTATAGTTTAGAACATAGTAATCCATATCTAAGTCTCCCTTTTCGCCATCGTACTTTTCACCAAAATGAGCATAATCGCCAATATTAACATTCACACCATAATTGTTGATAGGGTTAGATACAAACCAATGGTACGTGTTTGTATCTTCATCTATCTTTCTTAATCGTCCGTTAGATACATTCATAAGTCCCTTAGGGGCTTTTACACTAATAAGCATACTATCTACTTCATCATACATGTGGTCTTTGTTCGGCCACCAGACACTAGCACCTAAACCTTGACATGAAGTTGCCACAAAATCTTTACCGTTTTCATCTTTCTTCCAAGAAAAACCACCATCCCAAGGAGCTTTAACGGCTTCTTTTGGGTGTCCTGAATAAGTAACTATAATTTCATTAAACTCACCAATTTTTTGCTGCTTCTCCAATTGAATAAAATGGGCATTGCCATTATGGGCAATCTCTAATTCCTGACCATCTTGTGTCACTTTTTCAATCTGTAATGGTGATTGTAAATCAACCTGCAATACTTGATGAGGTTCTAATACTTTGTAGCGAATAGTATTGCTGCCGCTTATGAATTTGTCATCAGGATTGACATCGATATCTAAATGATAGTAATTCAAATCCCACCAAGAACGTTCAGGGGTAATACTACCTCTAAGGGTGTCCTGTTCTGTGAATGTTTGAGCTTGACCGAAAGTGAAAAATCCTAAGGCAAGGGCAATTACTATATTTTTCATCCTGTAATGACTTAAATTATTCTTGTAAAATATATTCGCATTAGGTTAAATAGGCCGATTTTATCTAAATATCCCGTTAGGAAAAACAACTGGACTTTCAAATCCGTTTTCACCTACGGCAGAAACTCCGAAAAAGAAATTGTCAATAACAATACCTTCTAAGGTGAACTCAGTAATATCGCCCACATAGCGGCTGTTATCCCAAGTAGGAGAAGTGGTATCTCTCCAATATATCTTATATCCTTTTGCGCCGTCTACTTTACTCCATTGAAACTTCGCCGCTGGTTGAACAATTCCGCCAATTTTTACGGTAGTAGGTGAAGGTGGGGCCCAAGCTAAAGATGCTAGATTAATAGCGTTTACAGCAGTTAATTTAGCAGCATATTTAAAATTCACATGTTCTAAAACATCGCCATAGGCAATGCCATCTTCAACACGAATATCTTGATGCTGCTGTGTATAGTTTTCGTGAGCCTCCATAATACGAATACCCGGAAAACCAGCATCATTAAAAGGTCGATGGTGACCACCACGACCAAAACGGTCTAAACGATATATCATCATAGGGTTCATTTCTGGCATGTATTGCTTCACATTTTTATGAACATAACGAGCCAGTTGTCTTGAGATACCATCAACTTCGCCACCATAAAAACGTCTTGCTTTACGTTGCTCTTCAGTTTCAGTAGGAGGTACCGGTTCAGAAAAAATTCTGAAATCAACATTACTAACAATACCATCTACACCAGTAATATTACCAATCATATCATTATTGAAAATTCCGATAACTTCCCAACCTTGGTCTTTTGCATACTGCGCAACGCCGCCACCGCCGAATAAACCTTGTTCTTCACCAGAGAGTCCCATATAAATAATACTGTTCTCAAATTTATATTTGGAAAGTACTCTTGCTGCTTCAATAGTACCTGCCATACCACTCGCGTTATCATTCGCACCTGGAGATTCATCAGTATAATTTGTTGGATCACTTACCCTAGAATCTATATCACCACTCATAATAATATAGCGATTAGGATATGTAGTACCTTTTTGAATAGCGAGTACATTAACTACTTCTACATCTTTTACAATACGATCATTAGCTCCTTTCTTTATCAAATCTTTTTGATAGATAACATTTAAACAACCATTGCAAGCACTTGATGTTTTTTCAAATTCACTTTTAATCCATCTTCTTGCGGCTCCAATACCTCTTGTTTGAGAAACGGTATCGCTTAAGGTATGTCTAGTACCAAAATTGGTCAGTTTTGTAATATCATTTTCAATACGCTCTGCTGAAACGGCATTGATAATGTCATAAATACGTTGGTCGGTTTGGGCAGACATAACAAACGATGAGGTCAGAAGACCAATAAGTAGTAATTTTTTCATTTCAATTTGGTTTATAATTTTAAAATGGTAATTAGTGTGAAGTCCACTAAATGGACGAAAACTTTATTTTTTAGTCTTGTATGATTTTTAGAGGTAATAAACCTACAAAAACAAAAATCGTGAAATGAATTTTATAGTACAATAAATACATCATATTTTCTCATTGATTTTGGTTGCAGCAAAGTCGATGGCATGAATTATCTCACCTTCTTATCCATTAGGTTATAAACTCCCAGAATTGGACCTATGGCCAAGGGAATAAACAATAGATAAATAGGGATGATATTTTGAAGCAACCCTAAGAGTTGGATACTTAAAATTGTAATTGCAAAACCAATACAGTTGACCAGTGTTAGTGCTGTTCCTTTTAATTCGGGTGTAACGGAAGAAGCAACGAGATTAGAGAATTGGGGTGAATCAGCGGTAACAGCAATTCCCCATAAACACCATCCTAATAAAAAAATAGGTGCAGGCGATGATAAAAGAAGAGGGGAGGCTAGGCAAAGTAACCCAGATACCGATAATGCAATCATCGCTACTTTTTTGCTACCTATTTTTTGTGAAACCATTCCGCCAAATGCACATGAAGCTCCACCAAGGGCAATTATAATTCCTGTCCATAACGGTATAGAAATTTCACCCCCTGTTTGCCTATTAAACCAAAAGATAGCAACTGGGGTAAATGCCCAAAAGGCATATAATTCCCACATGTGTCCGAAATAACCAAAGGCTGCTTTTCTGAACTCAGAATTTTTAAAAAGTTTAGGTCCTGCATCTAACTTTAAAGAAGGACTTACTACTCTGTATGGTCCATTAGGAACTAAAACAAACAAGAGCAAACCTCCAATTGCCGTAATACTCGAAGTTATTTTTATAACACTATCAGGATGACTACCCCAAGAGGTTCCATTAATTAAAAAAGGAAAAGCAGTACCTAAAACTAAAGCGCCCACCAAAAAACCCAATGCTTTACCCAATCCTTTTTCGTAGTAATCAGCAGCTATTTTCATTCCTACGGGATAAATGCCGGCAAGAAAAAAACCAGTACTATATCGCGCTAGCATAAGCCCGAAAACACTAAGATTAGGTAAGATTAGAAATAGGTTAGATAGCGATGCTAAAAATGCGCAAAGCATGAATACCCGAGATGGAGAAAATCTGTCGGCAATCATTAATATACCGAATAGTAGGGTGCCGATAATGAAACCAAACTGAACCGAGGATAATACATAGCCAATTATCTCTGCACCAAAGTCTAGCTTTTTTGTTAACGATTCTAAAATCGCATTACCTGCAAACCAGGTCGATGTGCAGGCAAATTGAGAAAGTATTATTATAGGAAGAATATGAGATTTTTGCTTCACCATATCAATTTATGAAGGTGACTTTGGCTATTTTCCCATTCTCTACTTCATAAATACCCACAGCACTATATGAATTTCCGTTGGCAGTTATATATTCCTCATCAATAACTTTATTCCCGATAACAATTCTATTCTTTACTACACAATTTAAATCGATGGTTGATTCAAAATATTCTGTATAACTATTTCTCATTTTATCAATTCCATCTGTTCTTAATTCACCCGATGATCGATATATTTTTACATCTTCTGCATAAAGATTTATGAATGCATTAATATCTCTAGCATTATACGCATCAAGTTGTTTTTGAACTATAACTTCTGGGTCAGTAGTTGTTTCTGAATCTCTTATGAAAGACATACTTTTTATAAGTCCGTCAGTTTCATAAACCGCAACCTGTTGGTTTTGCTTTCCATCTATGGTAACGACCTCTTGATCAATAACGGTAGATCCGATAAGTATTCTTGAGGCTACTTTAACTTCTATTGAGGGTGTTTTTTTGTAGAAAGCCTCATAATTCTCTATTAATTTTTTTCTTCCTATGTACAAGGTGTCCTTTAGAAAGTTTTTGACCACTACATCTTCAGAAAAGCATGCAGCAAATGCTTCCAAATCTCGTGCGTTGAATGTTTCTACTTGTTTTTCAATAATTTTATCAGGTGAATCTTTAGAAACGAAGGTTAAATAATTGCCATTTGGACTAATTGCCAACCTAGTTATTCCAAGTACTTCCTTTTCTTTAAATTCAAATACAGGTTTCCATTCTTTGTCCCTTGATGGATTGTATGATATTAGAAACTTATCATAAGCTGTAATTAAATTTCCATTCGGTGTCCAACATACATCTTCAGAGGTCTCAATTAATGGTATAATTGCTTTTATTTCCAATGATAATGGATTTAACGAATTTACAATCGTTGAGTCACCGGCTTTAGAAATATAACTTATCAGATTACTATTAGGGATTTTATGTAACGCCCTACCGACATTTTTCTGAACAGTATAATTGGTTTTGTCTTTTAGATTAGAAATTACCAAATCCATACGATTTTCTATTAATACTGTACTTACGATAATATCATTTGAATACCATACATGATAACCTACTTTTAAATCATTTAATAACACACTTGAATTACCAGTCTTTAAATCATACTCATATAGGCGTTGAAGCCCATCATCATCTAATCGAATAGCAGAAATTGCGTCCTTTACAGGAATTTTCAACGGGGAATATTCACTTCCTTTAGGAGTATTGGTTATCCATTTTGAGGTACCGTCTTTAATAGTATAAAGAACAATATCCGTTTGCTTATTTCTTGTTGAAGAAAAAAGAATCTTATCATTATCGAAGAATGAAGGCTGGTTATCGTAGCCTTCATTGTTAGAGATATTGATTATGGAGTCAATTCTTAACGAATCATTTTCCTGTTTTAGTTCTGCTAAGTATACTTCTGAACTCTGTTGAGTGAAAACATTTAGATAGCAAAAGACACTTAAGAGAATAGTAAAATAATTCTGTTTCATTACTAATTGTTTATTACAAATGGAACTAGCGTTTTTCGGCAAAACGTTTTAAAATTGAACGAACATTTTTAGTGTTATCTACAAAATATTTCGCTTGTGTTTTCTGTCGACCAACCTTTATGGTGACAGAGTCTTCAGGTAATTCTTGAAACATAAATTCATCAGTCCAATCATCTCCTATAGCAAAAACAAAATCATACTCATGTTCGCTATAAACCCGCATAGAAGCACGACCTTTATTGACATTACTACTCTTAATTTCCATTACTTTATTACCATTTAAAACACTTAGGTCATCATTTGCGATTAAACTGGTAAGTACGGTATTTAGTTCAACCGATCTCTTCTGTCCGAAATCGGGATCTGTTTTTCTGTAATGCCATGCGAGAGAATAGTTTTTTTCTTCAATAAAACTACCTGGTGTGCGATCTACAAAAGATTCAAGAACAGGTAATATTTTTTCCATCCAATCTTTTTTTACATTTTCGAGCATTCTAAACTCTTCACCACCTTGGGAAATCCATACACCATGTTCTACTATCATGTTATATTTTTTAGGCAAGAACCATTTTGTAAATGTTTCTTTATCTCGCCCACTAATTAAATACATGTCAGTGTTTTCTTGCGATGATATTTCATCTAATAATCGATACAATTCTTCATCAGGCGATGCTTTTTGAGGATCATTATGAAAACCTGCAAGCGTGCCATCATAATCTAAAAATACCAATCTTCTTTTAGCTTTCTTATAATCGGTCATAACCGTATTCATTAAGTCTACCGATAATCGCTTTGTTTGGTTTGTCGGGTCTTTTTCTTTTTGATTAATTAAAGAATTCATGAAGTCATTAGCCCATTTTTCAACGTTATAGCGTTCCAATCTTTTTTGTAATAGGGTATTTCGTGCTATTTGTTCCTCCTTCGGCATATTAATAGCTTCATTTAGAGAATCTGCTATTTGCTCAAAATTATTAGGATTTATAAGAAGAGATTCATTCATTTCATTTGCAGAACCCGCCATTTCACTTAAAATCAAAACACCAGTTTTATCGGTTCTTGTAGCAATGTATTCTTTGGCAACTAAATTCATTCCATCTCTTATAGGGGTTAACCAAGCAATATCAGAAGATGTGTAAAGGTCTATTAGATTCTCGAATGGCATGGATCTATAGAAATACCAAATAGGTGTCCAACTTACTGTAGATAGCTCTCCATTGATACGGCCTACTAATTCATCAATCTCTCTTTTCAATAATTGATACTGAGGTACGTTCGATCTAGACGGTACAGCAAGGATAATTAAACGAACCTTTTCCTTATAATGAGGGTATTTATTAAGGAAGTACTCAAAGGCTTTAAGGCGTTTAGCAATTCCTTTTGTATAATCTAACCGGTCAATGGATAAAAAGAATTTTGCATCCGGAGCAGATTTTTTATGCGTATCCAATCGTTTTTGTAACTCAGATTTTTGGTCTTCGCTTCGTTGTGAATGCTCTTTTGCAGCATCACTAAATTTTTTATAATCGATTCCCATAGGGAAAGAATCCACTTTAATTACTCTCTCGTCTAAATAAATATCATTGAAACTCACCTCTAAACCTAGTAACCTGCGTACAGAACTAAGAAAATGACGCTCATAGTCATACGTGTGAAATCCTATTAAATCAGAGCCTAGAAGCCCTAAAAGAACTTCTTTACGCCAAGGTAGTGTTCTAAATATCTCGTATGATGGAAAAGGAATGTGCAAAAAGAAACCTATAGAAATATCTGGTCGTTCGGCACGCACCATTTGTGGTACCAACATTAACTGATAATCATGTATCCATATGGTATCATCATTATCCGCTTTTTCTAAAATAGCATCTGCAAATTTCTGATTTACAGCTTTATAGATTTCCCAACTTTCTAGTTCAAATTCAGAATACTCCAAGAAATAGTGAAATAAGGGCCAAATGGTTCTATTACTGAATCCATAATAAAACCCATCAACTTCCTTTTCTGTAAGGTTTACTTTAGAAGATCCATGTTTGGCTAATGCAGTATCTATTTCAGTTGTTAATTCTTCAGGAATTTCTTCGTCTGTTAGTCCGCTCCAACCTATCCAAAGGCTATCACCACCCGAATGCACAGATTTCATTCCGGTTGCCAAACCACCTACACTAGGAACCGCAGTAATGCCGCCATTGCTAATTTGCAATTGTACGGGTAGTCTATTTGAGATTATGATAGTTTTAGCCATAAAAGAGATTTTTTTGCTTCTTCTTGATATTTATTTCTCTAAATTTCGGGAAAAAGGAGGCCAATAGCAATTCAAACCTCATATGAATTAAGATTTTTATTGAATGGATAATTTAGACTACGGAATAATAGGAAATTGTAGAAGTGCGGCGTTAGTATCGAAGACAGGTAGTATCGATTGGTGTTGTTTACCAGAATTTGATAGTCCGTCTGTTTTTGCAAAATTGTTGGATGAAGAAATAGGAGGGAGTTTTGAAATTCATGTCGATGCTACGTATAGCATATCCCAAAATTATGAGCCTTTTACTAATATTTTAATTACCTCGTTTAAATCGGGAGAAAATCATTTTGAAATCCATGATTTTATGCCGCGGTTTAGAAAGGAAGGAAATGCCTATCATGCACCTCCAGAATTAATAAGATATTTCAAACATATATCTGGCGCTCCGAAATTTTCAGTTTTATATGACCCAAAGCTTGAATACGCAATTGGTAAAACTGAATCTTTTATAAAAAAAGATTTTATAGCAAGTCTTACTCATGACGTAAAATTTGATACTATTTTTCTTTACACATCTTTCGACAAAGAAACTATTGTAAATAATAAGGATATTCAGCTAAATGAAGATGGGTATATTTTAGTAGGTTATAATGAAAAGTTATTATTGCCTACCACAGATAGAGCTTATCTTGATTTACAGAATACAAAAGTGTATTGGTTAAACTGGTCAAATTTAACACCAACCTATAAAAAGTTTAATGAAGAAATATCAAGAAGCGCCTTAACGCTTAAACTGCTCAGTTATGACAAAACAGGTGCTGTTTTAGCAGCAGCAACAACCTCATTACCTGAAACTATTGGTGAAGTGCGTAACTGGGATTATCGCTTTTGTTGGATTCGTGATGCCTCTATGGTTATCAAGGTTGTTTCAGAATTAGGGCATAAAAATGTAGCAAGGCGCTATTTACAGTTCATTATTGATTTAATACCTGATAAGGCAGAAAAACTGCAAATCATGTACGGTATCAATAAAGAAAAAAAGTTGACCGAAGAGACCTTAGATCACCTTGCGGGTTACAAAGGTTCGAAACCTGTTCGCGTCGGTAATGCCGCTTATCATCAAAAGCAGAATGATATTTATGGTATTTTGATGGATGTTATTTATGAGCAAATGATGAAGTTTAGCATCGATATAGATAATGGTGAAGACCTATGGGCCATAACCAAAGGTATTGTCTGGATTGTGAGTAATAACTGGAAAGATGCAGATAAGGGTATTTGGGAGTTCAGAACAGAAGATAGGCATTTTACATTCTCTAAAGTTTTGTGTTGGACTGCCTTGGATAGAGCTATCAAAGTTGCAGAAATGCTAGGCAAAAAACATAAAATCGAAAAATGGGAACCTATTCGTGCTGAAATTTGGCAAGATATTTATGATAATGCCTGGAATGAAGAAGTAGGGGCTTATACCCAATCGTATGGTTCAAAAGAGTTGGATGCCTCTGTCTTGTTAATGGAATCTTATGGATGCGTAAATGCTAAAGAGGAACGTTATGTCAGTACCGTACATGCAATTGGTAAGGAACTAAGTAATGATGGATTGTTATATCGCTATAAGAATGAAGATGATTTTGGTTTGCCATCATCCTCGTTTACCGTTTGTACATTTTGGTATATAAACAGCTTGTTTAAAATTGGTGAACATGCAAAAGCATTGGAATATTTTGAGCGACTATTAGGGTATAGTAATCATTTAGGTCTGTTTAGTGAAGATATTGATTTTAAGACAAAAAGGCTACTAGGAAACTTCCCTCAGGCCTATTCACATTTAGCATTGATTGAGTGTGCAATCAACTTTTCTAAAAAAGAAAGTGAAGATGAAATGTTGGAATCATTAAGGGACTAACATATTTTGAATCTTAACTAGAGTTTTTATTTATTACGTTAACCCCTATAAGTAACTTGTAGTAGTAAACGAGTTTATGAAATTAATATGATGAGTGACAAATTTGAGCACATGACGCATAATAGCTGATTTTAGCTTATAATTTTGATTTAACTACTTGTGTGTAATTTGAAAATTCCTACCCATCATTTATCTTTTTTTATCAAATAAATACTTTGGATTCAGATGTTTTTCCTACAGAAAAAATGTAAGAATGAAAAAGGAAAAACCTTGATAGAAGATGGTTTTTTAGACCCGATTATCATTGTCCTTTCCTTAAAGTCTATAAATGGTACTTCTCTTGGGTACCCACACGATTGTTGTCTATAGTCCATTTGGATAATTAAACCGCCCGTTACGTTTGCGAACGCAAGGCCGAATATATATGCTTTTACAGGATATCATTTTTGTCGAATAACAGGTGATAAACCATATGCTTTTTTGCATTACGTGAACGGGGTACCAGTGTATTCGGGTATCAATACCATGTTTTACTATGATAATGATTTTGGAATCAGAACCATCTATAAAACAGACACAACCATTGCTGGTTATATAAACTTTAGCATTAAATAGCAAAGTCAATGACTGTTTATAGTTCTACTGGCTAGTAAAAAAAATAAATTTTGAGGGCGTCTCTGTTTAAGATAAGAATAATTAAAAAAGAATAGAATTAAAGTCTTGGCAAGAAATGTCGAAAAATTTTCAGCTAAAAAGAACTGCCTTTTTAATCGTATAATACATTATTAGAATGCATAGTCTTCCCTAATTAATCTTTACACAACAAATTAAAGCACTTACACATCTTTAAATTAAACAAACTACATTTTATGTCAGTATAATACTACATTTGAGATTGTAGGAATTCATAGGCTTAAGAGTATATAATAGTATAGAAATAGACTACAAAATTTAAATAAAATCCAAACCATCAAAACATGAATAACCAAAGCTTTATCAAAATTCTATTTTTCTTATTATTGACTCCTTTAGTACTGTGTTCACAGAACACAGCCTATGTTTCTGCATTGAAAGGGGGTAATATTCAAATTATCAATACTCAAACCCATACATTGTCGGGAACTATAGGCCCAATTTCTGGGGATACAAATTGGCGTAACAACGAAAGAACGGTTGGTATCAGTAATGATAATAATTATCTTTTTCAAGATTGTTATAATTGCGGCGGTGGTACGAAGATTATAGATTTATCAGATAATTCTATAATTGGAAATATCAGCAATTTTTCTGGTAAGAGTGGTATTGTGTCCTCTCCCTCTGGAAGCAAGATTTATACAGCAGCTGCGTATAGTATTAATATTTATGATATTAACTCGCAATTGAGTACTAATTTTGTGAGCAGGAATACGGGAACTTGTAATAGTACAAATTCCAATGAAGCATATCAAAGCGTAAGATTAGCAATCAATTCTTCTGGAACAAAACTATATGTGGCAAATTTGGATCCTCGGAAAAAAGGAGTTTCTGTTTATGATACATCTACAGGTAGTGAAATTAAAATACATTCAGGTATTTCTGGAGCAACAAGGTTAAATATAAGTTCAGATGATAATTTTGTCTATGTATGTAATACAAGTTGGGGTTATGGTAGTTGTGCAAATGATCCTTCATTGATGACTGATATAAATGGCGTTGCAAACTCCAATCATTCGTCTGATATTGCAATTATAAATACGAATACCAATTCAGTAATCGATTATATTAATGTAGGAGGAGCTGTTGATATAGTTTCAAATAATGATGGTTCTAAAATTTATGTAGGAACAGGGGGTGGAGTAAAGGTCATAGAAAGAAATCTTAGTACGAATGCTCACATACTTTCTTCAGATATCTACAGTACTGGTTCTGTAAGTCATATGGAAATTGATCCAACAGGATCATTCTTGTACGTTGTGTCCTCTAATGTTTTAAAACATGTTGATCTTATCTCGGGGAATATAAGTACCATAACTACTTCTTCCAGTGATTTTTTGGGAAATATAGTATTTGAAAAGCCTTTTTTAGATACGGATCAGGACGGTATACATGATTCCCTTGATCTATGTCCAAGTACCCCCAGTGGGGAGCCTGTAGATGCCAATGGATGTTCAGATAGCCAAAAGGATGCCGATAACGACGGTATTATGGATGATGTTGATAGCTGTTCAGATACGCCATCCGGAGAAACACCTGATGCCAATGGATGTTCTGATAGTCAAAAAGATACTGATAACGATGGTGTAATGGACGATGTAGATACCTGTGCCAACACGCCAAGCGGAGAAGCAGTAGATGCCAATGGATGTTCAGAAGGCCAAAAAGACAGTGATAATGATAGTGTTACTGATGATATTGATACCTGTATTAACACGCCAAGCGGAGAAACAGCAGATGCCAACGGTTGTTCAGATAGCCAAAAGGACAGCGATGACGATGGTGTCATGGACGATGTTGATAGCTGTGCAGATACACCAATAGGGGAAACACCTGATTCAAATGGGTGTTCCGATAGCCAAAAGGACAGCGATGACGATGGTGTCATGGACGATGTTGATAGCTGTGCAGATACACCAACAGGGGAAACACCTGATTCAAATGGATGTTCAGATAGCCAAAAGGACAGCGATGACGATGGTTTTACTGATGATATTGATACCTGTATTAACACGCCAACAGGAGAAACTGTAGATGCCAATGGATGTTCAGACAGTCAAAAGGATACCGATAACGATGGTTTTACTGATGATATTGATACCTGTATTAACACGCCAACAGGAGAAACTGTAGATGCCAATGGATGTTCAGACAGTCAAAAGGATACCGATAACGATGGTGTTTCAGACGCTATTGATGCCTGTACTAACACGCCAACAGGAGAAACTGTAGATATCAATGGTTGTTCAGACAGTCAAAAGGACAGTGATAACGATGGTGTTTCAGATGCTATTGATATCTGTGCTAATACGCCAACAGGAGAAACTGTAGATGTCAATGGTTGTTCAGATAGCCAAAAGGACAGTGATAACGATGGTGTTACGGATGATATTGATACTTGTGCTAACACGCCAATAGGAGAAACTGTAGATGCAAACGGATGTTCAGACTCTCAAGAAGATGCAGATAACGATGGTGTTTCAGACGCTATTGATACCTGTGCTAATACTCCAACAGGAGAAACGGTAGATCCTAACGGATGTTCAGCCTCTCAAAAAGATTCAGATAACGATGGTGTCACGGATGCTAATGATAGCTGTGCTAACACGCCAATAGGAGAAACTGTAGATGCAAACGGATGTTCAGACTCTCAAGAAGATGCAGATAACGATGGTGTTTCAGACGCTATTGATACCTGTGCTGATACTCCAACAGGAGAAACGGTAGATCCTAACGGATGTTCAGATTCTCAAAAAGATGCAGATGATGATGGTGTCATGGATAATGTTGATACCTGTACGAATACTCCAAGTGGAGAAACAGTAGATGCCAATGGATGTTCAGATAGTCAAAAGGATAGTGACTTTGATGGTGTTAGTAATGCTTTAGACATGTGTTCTGATTCTCCCGAAGATGAAGCTGTAGACAGTAATGGTTGCTCAGTTAGTCAAATAGATGCAGATGAGGATGGTATTCAAGATTCTCTGGACAATTGTCCAAACCAATACAATCCTGGTCAGGAAGATAGGGATGGTGATGGTCTAGGTGATGTATGTGATACCGTTGAACTCAACGTATCCCAGTCCTTTACTCCGAACGGTGATGGGATCAACGATACCTGGGTTATCTATAATATAGAGAACTATCCGAATTCTTTGGTTAATGTATACAATTCTTGGGGGAAAAAAGTATTCTCTACAAGGAACTACCAAAACGATTGGGACGGTCAATTCAAGAGCTTAAACAACAAATTACCTGATGCGGGATCGTATTATTTTCAGATAGATTTTGATGGTAATGGAAGCGTGGATCAAGATGGATGGCTTTACATAACCGGCCTTTAATAGAACAACCAATTACAAAAAAAACATGAAGAACATAAAAAATACAATTTTAGGTGTAATACTGCTTGGCTGTAGTGCACTGTTTTCACAACAAGAAGGCGTGGTAACTAACTATATGTACCATATGAACGCTTTTAACCCCGCTTATGTGGGAGTAGATGGTGAAACAGTGATTACAAGTACATTTAGGCAACAATGGACTGGTATAGAGGATGCACCCAGTGCTCAATTAGTTTCATTTGGTACCACTTTGGGCAAGAACTTAGGGATGGGAGCCTCTATATTGAACAGACAGACCTTTGTTGAGAAACAGACCTTTACAGCAATCGATTTTTCCTATAGATTAAAAATTTCTGAAAAAGCAGATCTTTACATGGGCTTAAAAGCGGGAGGCAATTTTTATAGTGTGAATACGGAAGGTTTAATGACCTATAATCAAATGGCCGACCCAAATATTTCATCTATATCAAATTTTAATCCGAATATTGGAATCGGAGCTCTTCTTAAGGTCGATAAATGGCACTTCTCGTTGGCGGCTCCTCGTATGTTGTCTACAGATCGTGCAGACAATGAGGACGGTCTGGTTACCTTAGCCAAGGCAAGGCCGCATATGTACGCCGTTGTAGGGTATGATTTTTTGTTGAATCAATTGAACAAGATTTCCCTTAAACCATCCGCTTTATTGCGTTACGTAAACGGAGCGCCAGTGTCTTTGGATATCAACACTATGCTTTCCTTTGATAATGATTTTGAAATTGGTGCTACTTATAGAACAGACTCAGCCTTTGCAGGACTTATAAATTTCAGCATTAAGAAGCGACTCCTGTTAGGCTATGCTTATGAAGTGAGTACTAGAAAGCAATTGGCTGATATAGGTAATACGAATGAACTGTTACTTAGGTTTAAATTTTGATAGTTATTTAGTTAAAAAAAACTAATTAGTCATAGAATTGAGAGAGGTGTTTTAAATACCTCTCTTTTTTTTTGTACTTAATCAAAAGTAAATTAAAGCGATTATTATAGAATTATTGGTCATTAGACAATAAATCTGTTGCTTCTATTTTTATTTTGTTCAATAAGTGCTTTAAATGTTCTGTATTGGTAAAGGGATTCATGACAGTAATACGCAAGTAATGAATACCTTTTAATTTTGTTTGCACAATATAAAATTCGCCATCTTCCAAAAGAGCTTGGCGAATTTTTACATTTAATTCGTTGAGGTTTTCAGTATTCAAACCAGGTTCGAAATATCTAAAACAAACAATATTGGACATAGGCTGCAGCGCCAACTCAAAATTTGGTTCCTCTTCTATAAGCTTGGCGAAGTTCGCGCCCATATCATATAGTTGAGTCACATTTGCATCAAAGACCTCTTCACCATATAGTTTTAACAAAGTAAACCAATGAATACTCATCATGTTTTTAGTACATTCAAAAGTTCGCTTGCCAGAGTTATACCAATCTTCATGTTCAGAATCTGACAGTAAATAATCGGCTTTTTGGCTAAATGTTGCCTTAGCGTTTACTTCATTCTTAAATAGTAAAGCTGTAGTTAGTGCAGGCATCATCATCATCTTATGTCCGTCAATAACCACTGAATCGGCTCTTTCAATACCTTTTAAAGTATGTCGATACTTTTTGGAAAAAATTCCAGCACCTCCATGGGCTCCATCCACATGAAACCAAATTTTTTGTTTTTCCGCAAATGTGCCAATAACTTCTAAATCGTCGAAAATTCCTGTTGCTGTTGAAGGGGCGCTACCGACAATAGCAAATATCTCAATTCCCTTTTCTTTCGCTTCATTGAATTTTAACTCTAATAATTCGGTGTCCATTCTAAATTTGTTGGTAACGGGCACTTTAATAATCCCTTGATCACCTAATCCCATTATTCTAGCTGCACGATCTACGCAGTAATGTGCTTCTTCGCTAACCATTATTCCTAATTGGTTTTGTGTTCCTTTATTCCAAATATCAACTTTGGTAATGGCCTTTCGTGCGCTTAATAATGCGGTTAAATTAGCTAAAGTTCCACCCGAGGTTAAGAAACCACTAGAATTGGCATCATAGCCAATTTTATTACAAATGATTTCTATGACAATACGCTCAATAGCGTTTGATGCCATACCCATTTCATAAACAGCTGTTCCGTTGTTTAATAATGAACTAATTAAAGAGGTAAGTGCAGTAATTGGAGCAGGTGGACTTACTTGATGACCTAGGTAATTAGGATGATGAATATAGGTGGTGCGTTTAGTTATTTCTTGAAACAAATCTTTTTCATTACCATGAACTAAGAAATCTTTCCAAAATTTTAACTCTTGCTCTGGTTCGTTCCAATTGATTGCGTTTTGTGAATTAGCATTTATCTTATCCTCCAAATGAGAGGTCAATTGATCTATTAATAAATGACCCTTTTTATTAAAATCGGATACTTGATAAACCTTTTGAAGTATTTCTTTATTCATGGTTTAAAATTAGTTGCTATAGCAATGTTTACCAAATAAAAAACCGCCCTTATTAGGGCGGTTTAAATTCAATTTACCAAACAACAAAAGGTAATCTGAATTAGTCAAAGGTATACCCGTTATCAGCAGCTACTTTGTCGGCAATTTGCGTGCGTAAAGCTACTACATTCGGGTTGTTTGTATATTTAGTAAAACGTTTAAGTCCCATTAACATCATACGTTGCTCATCACCTTCAGCAAAAGAAATAATTGCTTCTTTCCCTTTCTGAATTATAGTTTCAGTTGCATTGTATAAGTATAATTTTGCCATTGCAATTTGTGTAGCTTGTTCAGCTTCACCAAAGCGTTTGGCATTTTTTTCAGTTCTCAAAATTGTTGATTCTGCCATGTACACTTCAATTAAAATATCAGACGCAGCTAACATTAATTGTTGGTGATTTTCTAACTCGGGGCCATATTTTTGAACCGCTGAACCAGCAACCATTAAAAATACTTTTTTCAATCTTGTTACTACATCTTTTTCCTCAGCAAATAATTGAGAAAAATCAGGAGTATCAAAAGATGGAATACCCATTAATTCTTCACCAACTTTCGTTGCAGGACCTAAAAGATCTACATGACCTTTCATAGCTTTTTTAACAAGCATTCCTACTGCTAACATTCTGTTGATTTCATTCGTACCTTCATAGATACGAGCGATACGAGCATCTCTCCATGCTTTTTCCATAGGCGCATCGGCGCTAAAGCCCATGCCGCCAAATATTTGTACGCCTTCATCAGTACAGCTTTGTACGTCTTCAGATACAGCAACTTTAAGTATTGAACATTCAATAGCATATTCTTCAACACCTTTAAGTTCCGCTTCTTGATGCGTATTTCCAGCAGCCTCGCGCATAGCTATTCTGTCTTCAATATTTTTTGCAGCTCGGTACGAAGCAGATTCATCGGCATAACAATTGGTAGCCATTGTTGCTATTTTGGATTTAATAGCACCAAAATTCATAATAGGAGTTTTAAACTGAATACGCTCATTCGCATATTTAGTAGCTTCACCTATCACTCGACGTTGAGCATCTAAACAAGCAGCAGCAAGTTTAATTCTACCAACGTTTAAGGCATTCATCGCTATTTTAAATCCGTTACCTCTTTCAGATAACATATTTTCTACTGGGACTTTTGTTTCATTAAAGAATACCTGACGAGTAGAAGAGGAGTGAATACCTAATTTTTTCTCTTCGTCACCCATAGAGATTCCGTTAGCAGGATCATTTTCTAAAATGAAACCTGTAATATTTTTATCATCTTCAATTCGAGCAAAAACGATAAACATATTACAAAAACCTGCATTTGAAATCCACATTTTTTGTCCTGTTATACTGTACGATTTACCATCCGCAGAAAGAACCGCCTTAGTTTTTCCTGAATTTGCATCAGAACCAGCGCCAGGTTCAGTAAGACAGTAAGCTCCAAACCATTCTCCAGAAGCTAACCTTGGAACATATTTTTGCTTTTGCTCCTCTGTTCCATAAAGGGTAATAGGCATAGTGCCTATGCCTGTATGAGCCCCAAATGCAGTACTAAAAGAACCTGTTGCACCAGAGATATAATCACAAACCAACATGGTAGAAACGAATCCCATTCCCATGCCACCGTAAGATTCAGGAACTGCAACACTTAACAACCCTAATTCACCGGCCTTACGCATACATTCTTCAGTGTAGGCATAATCTTTATTCTCAAAACGTTCCCAATGTGCCCAAAGCTCTCGGTCAACAAATTCTTTTGTGCTATCACGCATCATTCGTTGCTCTTCGCTTAAATCTTCTAATGTGAAAACATCTTCACAATTGGTTTCTTTGACAAGGAATTGTCCTCCTCTAAGAATGTCTTTATTTACTGTCTCTGTACTCATGTTTAAATTGTATTACGTATAAAGTAAGAAGTATTAAGTTTTCTTTAAAACCTTTAATACCTATTACAACAATATTTTTTAGTTTAAAAATTCAAAAATTCCTGCAGCACCTTGCCCTGTACCAACGCACATGGTCACCATGCCATATTTGCCTTGCATATTACGCTTACGCATTTCATCAAATAACTGTACAGAAAGTTTAGCTCCAGTGCAACCTAATGGGTGGCCTAAGGCAATAGCGCCGCCATTTACATTGACGATATCTTGATTTAAATTTAATTCACGCATTACTGCTATTGATTGAGAGGCAAAAGCTTCATTCAATTCAATCAGCTCAATATCATTCTGTTTTAATCCTGCTTGTTTTAAAGCTTTAGGAATAGCCTTAACTGGTCCGATACCCATAATGCGTGGCTCAACACCAGCTGCAGCATAATTGACTAAGCGAGCAATTGGCTCAAGATTTAATTCTTTAACCATATCTTCACTCATAACTAAAACAAAAGCAGCACCATCACTCATTTGAGAGGAGTTACCAGCAGTAACACTACCTCCAGCAGCAAATACTGCTCGTAAACCAGCTAATGCCTCTTTACTGGTACCTTTTCTTGGACCTTCATCTTTATTTACAGTGTAGCTTCTTGTTGCTTTTTTTCCATTTTCATCAACGTATGTTTCATCAACTGTAATTGGAACAATTTGATCTTGAAAGCGATCTTCAGCTTGAGCTCTTAATGCTTTCATGTGCGAATTATAAGCAAACTCATCTTGGTCTTCACGAGAAACATGAAATTGATTGGCTACTGCTTCAGCAGTATTTCCCATTCCCCAATAATAATCTTCATGTCCAGATTTAACGGTGTCATAATTTAGTTCTGGCTTAAAACCGGTCATAGGAACAGAACTCATACTTTCAGCACCACCTGCGATGATACAATCAGCCATTCCTGACTGTATTTTTGCTGTAGCAATACCTATTGTTTCAATTCCGGATGCACAAAAACGATTTACTGTTACCCCGGCAACGTCAACACTATCTAAACCAATTAATGATATAAATCGAGCCATGTTTAGACCTTGAGAGCCTTCTGGCATTGCATTTCCAACAATAACGTCATCAATACGTTTTTTGTCTAATTGCGGCAGCTCCTTCATCATGTACTGGATGGTTTCTGCAGCTAATTCATCAGTTCTTTTAAAACGAAAAACTCCTTTAGGTGCTTTTCCAACTGCTGTTCTATATGCTTTTACTATATATGCTGTTTTCATATTTCTAGTTTCTTAATGGTTTTCCAGTTTTCAACATATGTTGAATTCTTTCTAAGGTTTTACGTTCAGTACAAAGCGATAAGAAAGCTTCGCGCTCTAAATCCAATAAATATTGTTCAGTTACTAAAGTAGGCTCTGATAAATCTCCACCTGCCATAACGTAGGCTAACTTGTTAGCTATTTTTTTATCATGCTCACTTATGTAGTTGCTATCTTCCATAGAATCAGTACCAACTAAAAACATACCTAAAGCTTGTTTACCAAGTACTTTAATATCTTTTCTTTTCACTGGTTGTGTGTAACCTGCCTCGGCCATTAATTTAGCATGTGCTTTTGCAGTTGCTATTTGACGGTCTTTGTTCACAACAACTATATCTTTGCCATGTTGTAAAATTCCTAAGTCATAAGCCTCATAAGCAGAAGTGGACACCTTAGCCATACCGATTGTTAAGAAGTACTCTTGAAGTACATTTAATTCCACATCATTTTTATGGAATAAATCTTGAGCTCTTAAAGCAAACTCCTTTGAGCCACCACCACCAGGGATAACTCCAACTCCGAATTCAACTAACCCAATATAAGTTTCAGCTGCAGCAACTACTTTGTCGGCATGTAATGAAAGTTCACAACCACCACCTAAAGCCATACCGTGAGGGGCAGAAACTGTTGGTATTGCAGAATATCGCATACGCATCATAGTGTCTTGAAACATTTTGATTGCCATGTTCAATTCATCATATTCTTGCTCAACGGCCATCATAAATATCATTCCGATATTTGCGCCAACTGAGAAATTAGGCGCTTGATTACCAACAACTAAACCTTGGAAATCTTTTTCGGCAATGTCAATAGCTTTATTTAAACCTGCAAGTACATCACCGCCGATGGTATTCATTTTAGATTGAAATTCTACATTTAAAATTCCATCGCCTAAATCTTCAACAACAACACCGCTATTTTTAAATACCTCTTTAGACTTTCTAATATTATCTAAGATGATAAAAGAATCTTGCCCAGGTATTTTTTCTACTGATTTTTTGGGAATATCATAATAAAATGAAGCACCCTCTTTTACTGAATAGAAAGATTTTTTACCAGCAGCAACCATTTCATTAACCCATGCAGCAGGTGTTTCTCCTTCCGCTTTCATAATTTCTAATCCTTTTTCGATACCAATAGCATCCCAAATTTGAAAAGGACCATGCTCCCAGCCAAAGCCAGCTTTCATGGCGTCATCAATTTTATAAAACTCATCGGTTATTTCAGGAATTCTATGAGAAACGTAAGCGAATAATGCAGCAAAACTTTTTCTGTAAAATTCACCAGCTTTATCCTTTCCGGCAACTAAAACCTTAAAACGGTCTGCTACTTTATCAATAGTCTTTGTCAGTTCTAACGTAGCGAAACTTGCTCTTTTGCTAGAACGATACTCCATCGTATCTAGGTCTAATGTCAAAATTTCAGTTTTACCTTTATCGTCTTTAGATTTTTTATAAAAGCCTTGTCCTGTTTTACTACCCAACCATTTGTTTTCCATCATGGTATTGATGAAACCAGGTAGTTTAAACAACTCTAATTTTTCGTCTTCTTTACAATTGTCAGCAATACCATTAGCAACATGTACAAGTGTATCTAGACCAACAACATCTACAGTTCTAAACGTTGCAGATTTTGGTCTTCCAATTACAGGTCCAGTTAGTTTATCAACCTCTTCAACCGTCATACCCATATCTTTTACCATATGGAAAAGACTTTGGATACTGAAAATACCGATTCTGTTACCAATAAATGCGGGAGTGTCTTTCGCAACTACTGAAGTTTTACCTAAAAATTGTTCTCCGTAACCATTTAAAAAGTCTAAAACTTCAGGTGAGGTTTTAGGGCCAGGGATAATTTCAAAAAGTTTTAAATAGCGAGCAGGGTTAAAAAAGTGAGTTCCACAAAAATGCTTCTGGAAATCTTCACTACGACCTTCACTCATAAATTGTATTGGAATACCTGATGTATTAGATGTGATAAGTGTACCAGGTGTTCTATGCTTCTCTAAGTTTTCAAAGACTATCTTTTTAATATCAAGTCTTTCAACAACAACTTCAATAATCCAATCTACTTTAGATACTTTGGCAATATCATCTTCTAAATTCCCAGTAGTAATTCTATCTGCGAATTTTTGGTGATAAATAGGAGATGGTTTAGATTTTAATGCTGCCGCTAATGAATCATTCACCATTCTATTACGAACAACCTTGTCTTGCAAGGTTAATCCTTTTGCCTTTTCCTTATCATTAAGTTCACGCGGAACAATGTCCAACAATAAAACCTCTACGCCAATATTGGCAAAATGACAAGCGATACCGCTTCCCATAATACCTGAGCCAATTACCGCTACTTTTTTAATGTGCTTGTTCATGTACTTTAAACTGTATTAATTTGAAATATCTTTTGAAAATAATTTTTTGTCTGAAATCAGTTTATTAATGATGTCAGTCACCTCGAAAAAGCTAGATAGTTTTTCTTCTGAAACTTCTTGTTTAACTGCCTCATTAAATCTAAGAACTGTACTTTTTGAATCGTTTCTTTTTTCTAACCCAAAATCGGTTAAATATATAAGAACACCTCTACCGTCCTTTGGATTAGGCTTTCTTAAGATGAGACCTTTCTCCTCCATGCTTTTCAGTATCCTAGAGAGGCTAGTAGCTTCCATTCCCATTTTAGGCCCCAAAGAAGTGGAAGGAGTACCCATTTTCGGGTCTATACTCAATAAAGTAAATCCTACAGCCATAGTAGAATCGAAGTTTTTAGCTTCTTCATTATACATTCTTGCTACTGCTTGCCACGTAGCTCGTAATGCATAATCAATAGTTGCTTCTTTCATACTTTGGTAGTTGGTCACCAAATATAAGTAAATTTATTATGCATGCATAATAAATCGGTAAAATAATAAGAATTGAAATTAACTTCTTTAATGCACACCATATTAAAGAATTGTGCCTTCCCGTTTTTTTACTTCCTTAGCGATTATAGCACTGAAAACTAAAGGGAGTATTACTAGAGCGCACATTACAGGAACCATAAATATTTTCTACTATCTTGATTATGAGTAGCATGGTATAGACCTATTCCTAAAATAAGGCCCATGATAGCTAGACCAACGATACCACTTACTCGCAAAATTTTTCTATATTTTTTTAGTTGAATTGAATTGTACTGTACTTTTCGAATGCCATCTTAATAATTAAAATTATTTACTTAATGCTCGTAGATATCATTGTAAAGTTCAATGTACTTTTCCTTTACAATTTTTCTTTTCAATTTCATGGTAGGGGTGAGGTGGCCTCCTTCTATGCTCCAAATATCAGGTGTCAATCTAAATTGTTTTATTTTTTCCCATTTAGCAAAGTTCTCGTTTGCGTTGGTAACTTCTTCTTCGAATCTAGCTATTACTTGTTCATTCTGTACAAGTTCTTTATTGGTGCCAATTTCAATATTGTGAATTTTAGCCCAATTTTTCACAAAATCAAAATCAGGTTGAATTAAAGCAGCGGGCATTTTTTCACCTTCGCCTACAACCATAATTTGATCAATAAATCTAGATTGTTTAAATCTATTTTCTAACAACTGAGGTGCAACATATTTACCTCCAGAAGTTTTAAACATTTCTTTTTTACGGTCAGTTATTTTTAAGAAACCATCAGCATCAATTTCTCCAATGTCGCCAGTGTGAAAATAACCGTCGATGATAACTTCTGCAGTTTTGGCTTCATCTTTATAATAGCCCAACATTACTTGAGGGCCTTTTATGCAAATTTCGCCATCTTCAGCTATTTTAACTTCAGTACGATCCAAAGGTTTGCCAACCGTACCTATTCTAAAACCTCCATTTCGCATATCATTTACAGATACTACAGGAGAAGTTTCCGTAAGGCCATAACCTTCCATTACTCCGAATTCAGCAGCATTGAAAATACGGGCTAAACGTGGTTGTAAAGCGGCACTACCAGACGCCATCACTGATAAATTACCTCCTAAAGCTGCTTTCCATTTACTAAAAATAAGTTTACGTGCTAGTGCAAGATTTTGTTCATACCACCAACCATTTTGACCATAAGGTTCATATCTTAACCCTATTTCTACTGCCCAAAAGAATAATTTCTTTTTAATTCCGGTTAAAGATGTGCCTTTAGCTATAATTTTATCATACACTTTTTCTAATAAACGAGGAACGGCTGTCATTACATTAGGCTGAACCTCTTGTGCGTATTCACTAATTTGATCTATAGGAGCAAAGTAAATACTAGTACAACAATATTGGTATAAATAGATAAGCATGCGTTCGTATACATGGCATACGGGAAGAAAACTCAATGCTTTTGAATTTCCAATTTCAATGGGAATTCTTTTAAAACTTTCTAAGGCATTACTCACTAAATTATCATGAGATAACATTACACCCTTAGGTCTTCCTGTTGTTCCAGAAGTATAAATTAATGTGGCTAAGTCTTCTGGCTTAACTGCTTCCTTTGATTTTTCTACTTCATCTTGATTAGAGGTATCTTTTCCTAACTCCAAAACTTCTTCCCAGTTTTTACAATTGGTTAAAACATCAAATGAGAATACTTCCTTTAGGGATATCACCTGGTTTTGAATAGATTTTACTTTTTCATATACTTCATCACAGGATACAAAACAATATTTAGCTTCAGAGTGGTTTAAGACATAAGCATAATCACTTTCTGAAATAGTAGGATAAATGGGTACATTTTGGGCACCAAGTTGCAATATGCCTATATCCATAATATTCCATTCGGTTCTATTATTTTTAGAGATAAGAGCAATTTTATCGTTGGGTTGAACACCAAGACGCAGTAAACCACGGCTTATAGCATTCGCCTTATTTATATATTCTTGAGTAGATATACTTATCCACTTATCTTCTTTTTTAAATACAAGTGCCTTTTCTAAGGCATTTCTCTCTAGCTGATAATATGGAAAATCGAACAGTCGGGTAACTTTTTGCATACGTGATTTATAAAACTTGATTGCAAAATAATGAAAGAACTCGGTTATTTAAAATTGTATTAATAAATAAAATAGGTATTGATTGTAATATTCTTAAATGTCAATCTAGTCAATTTACTTCCCAAATTTTAACTATTCATCTACAATAAATTGCAATTGAACGTGTTATGTATGCAATTGATGCTTTTGTAGGAAAATTCCTTATGACTTAATTCTACTTTTACAATATAAAAACGTTCCCAAATCGTAGAAAATATGATAATACATTACTCGTTTAAACAAATTTCAAAGTTATTATTTACTTTTTTAGTCTTTTCATGTACCAGTTTTTATTCCACAGCACAATCAGAGCCTTTTAATTGTGATTTTAATGCATATTTATTTCAATATAATGATATCTATGCACTTGACTTAGCTTCTGGTAGTTCTTATTTGGTTGCTGAAGACATAACACCAGGTAATGTCAATGGTGCGGGTTACAATTCTGCCGATGGTTATTTATGGGGCTACTTAAGTACTCCGCAAATTTCACTTGTTAGAATTGGTAATGATTTTAGCACAGACATTTATACGATACCAGAATTGCCTAACAATGGCAATAAGTATGTTGGCGATATATCTATTGATGGCATATATTACTTAAGAGCCGGTTCTAGTACTTATTATAGTATTGATTTAAATCCTGAATCTAACAATTATTTAGAATATATAGGTTCAAACACCTTAAGTCAAAACATTAGCATCCATGATTGGGCGTTTAATGCTGTAGATAATAAATTATATGCAGTAGAAAAAGGAAGCAACCATATTTACCGTATAGATGCTTTATCAGGAAATGTGGTTGACTTAGGAGAGGTTCCTATTTTAGCTGGACTTGATTACACATATGGAGCTGTGTATTTCGACGTTGATGGTAACTTTTATATATCTGCCAATCAAACTGGGTCGGTTTATAAAATTGAACAAGTTCAAAATATATCAGATGGCAATATGAGTTCTAACATTTTTGCTTTTGGTCCTGCAGCCTCTAGTAATGATGGGGCTCGTTGCCCTACAGCCCCTGTTCCTCAAGAAGATTGTATAAATGGCATTGATGATGATGGTGATGGCTTGGTTGATTGTGATGATCCTTCTTGTTCAGGTGTAGCTTCTTGTCCAGTAATTAAAACGACTTCAAGTGCAAATAAAGGTGGCTTAGAAAGCAATGATAGATTGGCGAGTTTAATAAGTAAAAGAAACTTTAATCGTGCTAAAACAAATTATGTTTTTGATAAAACTGCTGCCAAGAAATTAGTGAAGAATGCATTTTACGGTACAAGTTCAAAAGCAGATATTAATAATATTCCATTGAATAGTCTTGTTCCACTAGGTATAGTAGGTGAAACAAGTACTATTGAATCTTCACCTAGCGATTTATTAGATTTGACGAATGCATCAGATATCTATTCAGTAGATTATTTAAACGGTTCTGATAATTTAGGATCTCTAATGGTCATTAAGACTGAAAACAAAGTATACGAGCATAGTAAATTTATATGCGACCGCTTTCTTGGGGCACAGTTATTATCTGTTTCTAATATTCAATTGCGTGAGAAAGATTTTATTAAGTCGATAATTAAACAACCAGATGGTAGTCTTGAATTTGCATTAACATTTTCGGCTAGGGTTAATTCTGAAGGTTCTTTTACAGTTGAATCTCATTGGAATATTGATACCTATAAAAGCGATACTGCTTATTACAATTTTCAAATATGGTCAAATTCAATAGATGATTTATTATCTCTTGCAGATGAAATTTTAAACTTGCTAGAGGTTAATTCAGCAATTACTGAGTACAATGGTTCAACTCCACCGCCAGTATTTGTAAAATCTGCGAGTTATAAAAATGGAGAGGTACACTTAAATCTTGTAAATAACAATAATTCTAAATCAATTAATCTAGAAGGTGGTTTAAAACTTACCGAAACTAGTGGTACTGAAGTTTTAGGTGTTTCTGCTGAGATAAATGGATATTTAGATTCTGTGGCTTTAAAAACGGGAACATTGTTCGATTTAGGTTTTAGAATAAGCTCTGGTTTAGGTGATACACCAGATGATTTGTTTGTTGCTGATGCCCCATGGGGATTAGATGATTCAGCCGAGGAAGCAACCGTAACTGCGTATGAAGTTATGCCAGCGGAAGGACCATATATAGGAGATGGTTACCCAATTGAGAGAAATGTTTTGTTATCAGGTAGTACTAGTAGTTACTTAGGTGTGTATCGTGCCCTAAGCCCTAGGTTTGCAGCTGTAGATCTTAGTGCTTATGAAAAAATGAGTTTTGAGGCAAAAGGAACGGGAACATTAGAAATTCAGCTTATTAAGGGAGATGGCGCATTTTACAGAACTACCATTAATTTACAAAATGAATTAGCAGTTTACACATTGTCAAATGATGATTTTAAAGATTCTAACGATGCGGGCACTGATTTTAATAATATAAAGGTAATTGCTTTTAACCTCATTGCCGAAAACGGATATTCTGAAGATAAGTCGATGGAACTTCATAATATTGATTTTCATAATCGTGAACCAGGACAACAATTTGTAGATACTGATTTAAATAAATCTGTAGTATATCCGAATCCTATGATTGAAAGTGCTAGTCTGTATTTTTATGAAGAAAATGCAGATAGGTATCGGTTTGATATCTATTCGTTAAGCGGTAGATTAATTGGAAATCACCATTTAGAAGGTGAAAGTATTGAAGGTCAGAATGAGATAGTTATAAAACGAAAAGAATTGGCTCCAGGGCTTTACATATATAAACTACAAAATTCTAAAGACAAAATTTGGAGTGGTAGGTTATTAGTTAGATAATATGTTTTTGGTTGTAAAAAAGCTGTGTACTTCAATATTGAAATGCACAGCTTTTGTTATTTACATAAGTATAGAAAGTACTCTAAAGCTAATTTACCATTTAAGCCTGTTTGGTTAAATAGTTTATTACTTCTTATCTATCCATTTTTTTGCATTATTAAATGCTTCTAACCAAGGCGATACTTCATCAATTCTGTCAGAAGGATAATGTGCCCAGTTCCATGGGAATATTGAACGTTCAATATGTGGCATTGTCACTAAATGGCGACCAGTTTTATCACAAAGCATGGCAGTATTGAAATCACTTCCATTAGGGTTGGCAGGGTAGCCTTCGTAACCATATTTGGCAACGATGTCATAGTTTTCTTCCGATAGGGGTAATTTGAATTTGCCTTCTCCGTGAGAAATCCATACGCCAAGTTTACTACCTTCTAAAGTTGAAAGCATGACCGAATTATTCTTTTGTATTTCTACAGACGTAAAGCTGCTCTCGTGCTTGTGAGAATCATTATAGATCATTTTACCATGAGATTCGTGTTCTGGATTAATCAAATCCAACTCCATAAACAATTGACACCCATTACAAATACCAACAGACAATGTATCTGGTCTAGCAAAGAAGTTTTTAATAACGGTATTTGCTTTCTCGTTGTATTTTATAGCTCCGGCCCATCCTTTTGCACTTCCCAGTACATCTGAGTTGGAGAATCCGCCAACGGCACCTAAGAATTGAATATCTTCTAAATTTTCACGACCAGAAATTAAATCGGTCATGTGAACATCCTTTACATCAAACCCGGCTAAATACATAGCGTTTGCCATTTCTCGTTCAGAATTACTTCCTTTTTCACGAAGAATCGCTGCTTTTGGTCTTGCACCAATGTTATCAGAACGCACAGGAAGACTAATAGAATCCGAAGTCGGGAATAAGTAGTTTAATGGCTGTATTTTATAATTTTCAAATCTATCTTTTGCTAAGCCTTTTGCAGTTTGTTTGTTGTCTAGTAAGTAAGAGGTCTTAAACCATGTATCACGTAAAGTCTCAATATTCAGTCCCATTTCCATACCATTATTTTTAACGGTAAGGGTAGCTTCAGAAATAACGGTTCCTATTTTTATAGCATCGATATTTTTTGAAGAAAGTAAAGCTTCAATACTATCGTCTTTTGCTTGGAAAACGATTCCGCTATTTTCAGAGAATAATACTTTAATGGTATCCGTTTCCCCTAAACCAGTTAAATCTAGATTGGCGCCTAACTGCGTATCTGCAAAACATAATTCTAATAAGGTGGTAATTAATCCGCCAGAAGCAACATCATGCCCAGCAACGATTTTACCTTTTTTAATTAAATCTTGAATTGTATTAAAAACTGTTTTGAAATATGCTGAATCTTTAATAGTAGGTGTTTCATTTCCTATACTATTTCTAGTTTGCGCAAATGAGGAACCACCTAGTTTAAAACTATCTTTAGATAAATTGATATAATAAATTAATCCAGAGCCTTTTTGTAAAACCGGTTCAACTACTTTGGTAATATCATTACAGTTACCTGCCGCTGAAATTACTACAGTACCTGGAGAAATCACATCACCATCGCTATATTTTTGTTTCATGGAAAGTGAATCCTTTCCGGTGGGTACATTGATACCTAATTCAATAGCAAAATCAGAAACTGCTTGTACAGCTTTATATAAACGGGCATCTTCACCTTCATTTTTACAAGGCCACATCCAGTTAGCGGAAAGTGAAATTGATTTCATGCCTTCTTTTAAGGGTGCCCAAACAATGTTGGTAAGCGATTCGGCAATACTATTTTTACTTCCTGCAGCTGGGTCTATCAAAGCGGAAATAGGGGAGTGGCCAATACTAGTAGCAATTCCTTCTTTCCCTTTATAATCTAAGGCCATGACACCACAGTTGTTCAGTGGTAATTGTAAAGGACCTACGCACTGTTGTTTGGCAACTTTACCACCCACGCAACGGTCAACTTTATTCGTAAGCCAGTCTTTACATGCTACAGCTTCTAATTGTAAAACAGCATCAAGGTAATCATGGAAAAATTCTAATGAATATTCCGCATTTTTATAATTACGTTCAACAGTTATGTCATTCATAATGGTCTTTGGTGAACTACCGAACATATCAGATAATGCCAAGTCCATTGGTTTTGCACCATTGGTTTTAGATTCGAAAGTAAAGCGATTATCTCCGGTAACATCACCAACTTCATACATTGGTGAGCGCTCACGGTCTGCAATACGTTTTAATAGGTCAATATCCTTTTTACCGATAACAAGACCCATACGTTCTTGAGATTCATTACCAATTATCTCTTTGGCAGATAGGGTAGGATCACCAACAGGTAATTTATCTAAATCTATTTTTCCACCTGTTTCTTCAACCAGTTCTGATAAACAATTTAAATGTCCGCCAGCACCATGATCATGTATAGAAACAATGGTGTTCTCATCACTTTCTACCATACCACGAATAGCATTGGCAGCTCTTTTTTGCATTTCAGGATTCGAGCGTTGTACAGCATTCAATTCTATTGCCGAGCTAAATTCGCCAGTATCCGCACTTGAAACTGCTGCGCCACCCATACCAATGCGGTAATTATCTCCACCAAGAATAACAATTTTGTTACCTGTTTGTGGCTTATCTTTTATGGCTTGCTCAATTTTACCGTAGCCTATACCACCAGCTTGCATAATCACTTTATCGTACCCTAATCTGCGATTATGTTCGGAAGGATTTGTATTTTCTTCGGATGTTTCAAAAGGTGTGGAAGCTTCATCATATTCAAACGTTAGAACAGAACCTGTAATTAATGGCTGTCCGAATTTATTTCCAAAATCAGATGCACCATTAGAGGCTTTGATTAATATATCCATCGGAGTTTGGTACAACCAATCTCTTTCTTTCATTCCTTTTTCCCATGGTCGTTCTTCTTCTAATCTAGAATATGCAGTCATGTAAACAGCAGTTCCTGCTAAGGGTAACGAACCTTTACCGCCAGCTAAACGATCACGAATTTCTCCACCAGCACCAGTTGCTGCACCATTAAAAGGTTCAACGGTGGTAGGGAAATTATGGGTTTCTGCTTTTATAGATATTACCGAGTCAAATTCTTTCTCTTGATAAAAATCGGGTTTGTCTGCAGTTTTAGGTGCAAATTGAATCACGGTAGGTCCTTTAACAAAAGCAACATTATCTTTATAAGCCGAAACTATATCGTTAGGAAATTCTTGTGATGTTTTTTTTATGAGCTTAAAAAGTGAAGTTGGCATCTCTTGTCCGTCAATGACAAAAGTACCGTTGAATATTTTATGTCTACAGTGTTCAGAGTTTACTTGACTAAACCCGAATACTTCTGAGTCGGTTAATTTTCTACCTATTTTTTCTTTAAGATTTTTGAGGTAATCAACCTCTTCATCATTTAAGGCTAAACCTTCTTGTTTGTTAAATGCAGCTATATCTTCAATATTCAATATTGGTTTTGGTTCAACCTGAATTGTGAACATTTCTTGATTTAGCGAAGTGTATTTTTGCGAAATCATAGGGTCAAAACCATCGTGATTTTCTTTAACGGAATTAAATTCCTCAATTCGAATGATACCATCAACACCCATGTTTTGAGTAATTTCAGTAGCATTGGTGCTCCATGGTGTAATCATGGCAGCCCTAGGACCAACAAAAAAGGCGTCAAGTGACGCCGCATTTATTTTAGGTTGGTTGCCGAACAACCATATAAGTTTACTTGTATCTTCTGATGAAAGTTCCTTAGCGGTCTGTACCGCAAAAACCTTTGTGCTAGGTTCCCCAAAAAAGTGAATCATTTAATGTATCTGGTATTGATTTTTAAAGTACAAAATTAAGGTTTTACCTGTTATTATTAACGGTAAATCGAAACACTTTTAAACAAGGATTGTTAATGAAATTAAAGTACTCGAAAGAAAAGTACTTGAAATTATTAAGTAGTCTGATAATCAGATTAATTATTTAAATAGTATTAAAGTATGTATTTAATACTTAGTTTAATTTGATTATTTTAATAAATTTGAACTTACCTAACAATTTTATAAGAAGCAAAACGAATACTATGACGCAGCAAAAATTACAAACGAACGCATTATCATACTGCATGGATTTAATAGGAGGCAAATGGAAACCTATTATACTCTTTCATATTTCAAAAGGGATAAATCGATTCAATAAATTGTTTAATGAGATTGAAGGTATAAACAGGCAAATGTTGAGCAAGCAATTAAAAGAAATTGAGAAATCGGGAATTTTAGAACGTACGCTATTTCCTGAAATTCCACCACGAGTAGAATACACGTTAACACCGCTAGGAAAATCACTAATGACCGTCGTGCAGGCCATGAATCGTTGGGGGCAAAAGCAACAAGAAGAGGTAAAGGTTACAAAAAAGAAAGATTCGCAGCAAGCGACGTTGTTTGAGTAGCCTTATGTTTATTTTCTAAGCGTCGTGCTTTTTCAAAAAGGTGAAAATATGACTAAAAAAGTCTCATAAATTTAAATTGTAGCACTCAGGTTTTGAATTACGTAAAAATTATAGAAGGTCTCTTTTTAGAAACTTAATTTATGTATCTTTTACTAACTAATTCAAAACCAACATGAAACAAAAAACTACACTATTTACTATTGCATGCTGTCTACTCACGCTAAACGGCATCTATTCGCAAAAGAAAAAATCAAACAAACAAATTGAAAACCTAAAATCTGAGGTTGCCGCAATTGTTGAAGACAATAAGAAGCAGTCTCAAGTCATGGTTGATAAGATTTTCAGTTTCTCTGAACTTGGGTTTCAAGAAATTGAATCTTCTAAATACCTGACTGGAATTCTAAAAGAAAACGGATTTGAAATTGAAAATTCCATTTCCGGGATTCCAACAGCTTGGTTTGCTACTTGGAGCAATGGCGAGGGACCAGTTATTGCTTTAGGTAGTGATGTGGACTGTATTCCGAAAGCATCTCAGTATCCTGGTGTTGCTTACCATAAACCTATTGTAGACGGTGCCCCAGGGCATGGCGAAGGTCATAATTCTGGTATACCGATGAATATTTCATCTGCATTGGCTGTAAAACAAATTATGGAGCGCGAGAATATTGGAGGTACGCTTGTAATTTGGCCAGGTATAGCAGAAGAGTTGGTCGCGGCAAAAGCATGGTATGTTAGAGACGGACTTTTTGATGATATCGATATGTGCATTTTTACGCATGTCGGTAATAATCTAGGGGTTTCTTACGGACCAACAAGAGGTACGGGATTAATATCGGTTGAATATGCTTTCGAAGGGGAAGCAGCCCATTCGGCAGGTTCACCTTGGCGTGGTAAGAGTGCTTTAGATGCCGCTGAACTTATGAATATTGGATGGAATTATAAAAGAGAGCATCTGCATCCTCTAAAACGTTCCCATTCCATTTTTACCGATGCTGGGGATCAACCAAATGTAGTGCCTTCAAAAGCGGCTATTTGGTTTTATTTCAGGGATATTAAATATGAGGGAATCATGGAAATGTATGCCTTAGCAAATGATATGGCTAAAGGAGCTGCATTAATGACAGGTACTACAATGACCTCTAAAGTATTGGGTACTGCGTGGCCACGTCATTATAATAAAGTGATAGCGGAAACCATGTATTCGAATATTAAGGAGGTTGGATTACCAAAATGGTCAGAGGCAGACCAGACATTGGCTAAAGCTGTACAGACGGAAGTGAATTCTGAAAAAATAGAAGGCTTACCTATAAAATTAGATACCATAGGAATGCCAGTGATAGACCCAATTAGTGGTGGTTCTGATGATATTGGCGATATTTCATGGAAAGTCCCGACGGTTACATTAAGGTACCCTTCTAATATACCAGGACTACAAGGACATCATTGGAGTAATGCGATTGCTATGGCGACCCCAATTGCACATAAAGGTGTGGTAGCAGGTGCAAAAGTAGAAGCGATGACGATTTTAGATTTTTTATTGAAGCCAGACTTATTAAAAGATGCTTGGGGTTATTTCAATAATGAACAACAAAAAGAAACAAAATATCAACCTATGATTTCTGAAAGCGATATGCCTCCAATTTATTTGAATAAGGGTAAACAAGACCAGTTTAGGCCAGCTCTAGAGAAGTTCTATTATGATGAAACTAAATATGATACATATTTAGAGCAATTGGGTGTTGAATATCCGACATTGAAAGAAAAGTAAATAGAAATCTTAATTAAAAAAGCCTTGCAGTTTTAACTGCAAGGCTTTTTTAATTATAAAACTATAAGCGATAAGGCTAATAGGATTTTTATGTACTATTAAATATTTTTTTCTAATAATGCCATAAAGAAGCCGTCGTAGCCACTTTTTGAGGCATATATTTTTTTATCCTTCACTAATTTAAAATCCTTTCCTTCTTCAGAATTTAAAAATGATTTTACTTGATTTCCATTTTCTTGAGGCAGAATAGAGCAAGTTGCATAAACCATTTTTCCGCCAGGTTTAACTATTTTACTGTAATTCCGAAGAATTTCCTGTTGTGTTTTTACAATCTTGTCAAGAAACTCAGGCTGCATTTTCCATTTAGAATCAGGGTTTCTTCTTAAAACACCTAATCCTGTACAAGGTGCATCAATTAAAACTCTGTCGGCACTACCGTATAATTTTTTGTAAACCTTAGAAGAATCAATTTCACGAACTTCGATGTTATGAGCTCCGTTTCGTCTGGCACGTCTTTTTAATTCCTTTAATTTACTTCCGTAAATATCCATAGAAATCAGTTGCCCTTTATTTTCCATTAATGCAGCCAAGTGTAATGATTTACCACCAGCACCAGCACAAGTATCTACAACTCGTTGCCCTGGTTCAACATCTAAAAACTCTGCAACCAATTGAGAAGAGGCATCTTGTACTTCAAACATCCCTTTTTTAAAGGCTTCTGTCACGAATACATTTGCTCGCTCTACAAGTTTTAGAGCAGAAGGATAACCTCTAATAGGCTCAGCTACAATATTTTCGTCCAACAAGGCTTTTCTTAGCTCTTCTTTAGTTGTTTTTAAAGTATTGGTTCTTAAAATAACCTCTGCAGGTTCATTAAGTTTAGCTATTTCTTCGGTCCAAAGTTTTTCACCTAAAGCCTTTTCTCCTAACTCATCAATCCAATCAGGAATAGCCTCCCTATATTTTCTAATTTGAGAAAGTTCGTCGAACCTACCTTTAATTCGTCTTTCTGGAGTAAGTTCAATCTGTTTCCAATCGGGTAGTTTAATTCCCTTTAATACCGCCCAAACAGCCCACATGCGAAAAAGGTCAGGTCTACTATATGGAGCTTTTATTTCAGCAATTTCAGTGTATAGTCTTTTATAACGAACCATTTCATAGGTGGTTTCAGCAATAAAGCCACGATCACGTGCGCCCCAGCGTTTGTCGAAACGAAGTACTTTTTGTACCACCTTGTCAGCATATTCATTTTCGTTGAATACAAGGTTTAACGCATCTATTACTGCAAAAACCAGATTTCTATGTAATTTCATTTGAATTGATATTATTTAACTTGGCTAGAAGAATATTGCCATTGCTCAAAAGTTAATCAAGTTTATAGATGGCTGTATCCTCCAAAAAATTATGGCTGCAAAGGTATTGTTTTAGAAGTGATTCCATTTATTTTTGATGAACTTTATACTTTTCGATATGCGTTATAGTTTTCTCATTCTCATTTTATTGGCTTCTTGCTCAAAAGTTAGTAAGCCGATTCTCTTTACAAGTGTTGAGGTTTCTGAAGTTTATACCGATTCATTAAGTATTCGAGCAATAGAAATCATGGGGAATAGTTTAGCATTCGCTGCTAATAAAGGAACATTTGGTACGGTCGATTTAACTACGGGTAAGGTACGTTCGAATATTGAAAAATATCATACTACAATTCCTCAATTTAGAGCTGTTGCGCATACATCTACCGATTTCTTTATGTTATCTATTGAATCTCCTGCATTGTTATACAAGACAGGAAAAAATGGGCGAATGGAATTGGTGTATACGGAAGAGGGAGAAGGTGTGTTTTATGATGCAATGACCTTTTTGAATGATATGGAAGGAATAGCTGTTGGCGATTCTGTAGATGGATGTTTAAGTATTATCACTACTTCGGATGGGGGGGCTACATGGTCTAAGATACCTTGTTCGCAATTACCGGTTGGTATAGAAGGTGAGGGGGCGTTTGCTGCCAGTAACACGAATATAGTGACTGTTGGTGATGAGGTTTGGGTAGCGACCACTAGTGGTCGTATACTTTATTCTTCGGATAAGGGTAAGAAGTGGGATGTTTATACAACTCCTTTACGTAGCAATGAGCCTACCGAGGGAATTTATTCTATCGATTTTTATGATAATCAGTTAGGAGTTGTGATAGGCGGTGATTATACAAATCCTAATAATGCCTCAGCAAATAAGGCAATAACTAAAGATGGCGGAAAAACTTGGGAACTATTAGCCGATGGTAATGCCCCAGGGTATAAGAGTTGTATTCAATTTGTACCTGGGTCTACCGGCACAGGTATGGTAGCTGTGGGTTTTACGGGTATTTCCTATTCTTCGGATATGGGTTTGAATTGGAAGGAATTATCTAAAGATTCCTTTTATACCCTACGATTTCAAAATGATTCCGTAGCCTATGCAGCAGGTAAAAATAGAATTTCAAAGCTAGTTTTCAGATAATCTATTTACCACCTTTATTATGACGGTATTGCTTAATTAGGTCACGCTTAAAATCTTCTTCCGCTTTTAACAATAACAATGCTTTTTTGGAAGATGTAACCTTACTAACCTTTATTAAAAATGCTTTGTCCAATTCTTCTTCATCTTCTTCGATAGAAATCTTAAGGCTCAATAATTTTTTCGCATCTTCTTCAGATAAATCGTCACTATTTTCAAGTTTATCTTTTATTTGGCTATGTTCTTTACGCATTAATGCGTGTCTCTTTTCCTCATATTCATTGTAGATAGGCCAGAATTCTTGAGCTTCTTTACTGTCAAGAGATAATTTCTCGGTAATATATGCCACTTTTAAGGACTTTATTTTTTCCCAATCTTTTTTGTGTTGGCCAAACGATATAGCGGTAAAAAGCATAAATAGCGATAGTATATACTTATTCATTGTCTTGTAAATTAAGTTCTTCAAAATCAATAGTATTGTCACTTAAATAATCTAAAATGTTTTCATTCTCTATGGATGAATTCAACATGTTCAAAAATTCAGTTTCTGTAAAGGGTAGTACTTCTGCAATCTCATAAGATGTTAAATCAAATTCATTGTTTTCGAAATAGGCTTCTATGTCGGTATTTGCTAAAGCACTAATACTTAGTTCTTCTGTACTATTCCAATTATAACCGAAAAAGATTATGGCAATAGCCGCAACTGAGGCTGCAAAGGCTAAAATCTTCTTAACTGGATATAGTTGTATTACTTTTGGTTCGTTGTTCAACTTACCTTTTAATTTATCGTTGAACGTTTCAAAATAGTTATCGGGAACTGTAAATCCTTTAGCTTTCGGCATAAAGTTTTCTTCAGTCGATAATTTATCCATTAATCTATCTTCAAAACTATCGAAATAGCCTTGAGGAGTTTTAAACGGAATTTTGTTATTCTTGTTCATGATACTTATTTGACTTTCAAAGACATAAAAGGTTTAATCGGTTTTCAAATACTGTTCCACTTTTTTAACAGCTAGGTGATAAGAAGCTTTTAGCCCACCTACCGAAGTATGTAATATTTTAGAAATTTCTTCATATTTCAATTCTTGAAAATACTTCATGTTGAATACTAATTTTTGCTTCTCTGGTAACGTAGCGATAGCTTGTTGAAGTTTTAATTGAATCTCGTCACCTTCAAAGAAAACATCTGCTTGTAAATTGGAGACCAACTTTTCTTGATAATCTACATCAGTAATCCCTTGCATTCTTGCTCTTTGCTTTATAAAACTCAAAGCTTCATTGGTTGCAATTCTATACATCCAAGAAAAAAGTTGGCTATCACCTTTAAAACCATCTATGTTCCTATAAATTTTTATGAAGGTATTTTGCAAGACATCATCTGCGTCATCGTGGTTTAATACAATACCTCGAATTTGCCAGTACAAACGTTCTTTGTACGTGTTAACCAACACTTCAAAAGCTTGTGCTTGTGTGTGCTTAGTTTTTAATTCTTGTACAAGTGTTTCCTCTACTATCAATTGTATTTGAGGTTTATTTAGTAATTAGACGATAATATCAGCTAAAGGTTTAATTTCCAATTAAATTTTGAATGAATTAAGAGCCTTAATGGTAGTTATTTTACTTGTGAAATTGAATATTAAGCACTCAAAGACTGCATTTGAACTAGTTTCTTATAAATACCGTTTAGTTCTAAAAGCTCTGCGTGTGTACCTTGCTCTGCAATTTCACCTTTATGAAGCACCACAATAGTATCTGCATTTTGGATTGTTGATAGTCTGTGTGCAATAACGATTGAGGTTCTATTTTGCATCATTTTTTCTAAGGCATCTTGAACCAAACGTTCGCTTTCCGTATCTAATGCAGAAGTAGCTTCATCTAAGATCATTATTGGTGGATTCTTTAATACTGCTCTTGCTATAGATAGACGCTGTTTTTGTCCGCCACTTAATTTGTTGCCGCTATCACCAATATTCGTTTGATAGCCTTTTGGTAAACTTACTATGAAATCGTGTGCGTTCGCAATTTTTGCAGCTTCAATTATTTCTTCATCAGAGGCATTCTCCTTACCTAAACCAATATTGTTTTTAACGGTGTCATTAAATAGGATGGAATCTTGGGTGACAAGGCCTAACAAGCTACGAAGTGACTTTTTGCTGAGGTTCTTAATGTTGTTGCTATCTATTGAGATTTGACCTTCGTTAACGTCGTAAAAGCGTGTTACTAGATTAGCTATGGTGCTTTTTCCACTTCCGGATTGTCCTACTAAAGCAACTGTATTTCCTTTTTTAACAGTTAAATTAAAATTCTTGAGCACATATTCATCCTCATACTTAAATGAAATATTTTGAAGGTTTATTTCGCTCTCAAATGAAGTTTGTTCAATAGGATTATCAATTTCTGCAATCGGATTCTCTGTTTCTAATATCTCCAAAACACGTTCTGCGGCAGCATTACCTTTTTTAACACTATAGGATGCTTTACTAATTGCTTTTGCAGGGGTTAGTATTTGATATGAAAGGGTCATGTAGGTTATGAAAAGCCCAGGCTCCAATGTTTTTTCTACAAGTACCATTTGTCCGCCATACCACAAAATTACACCAATGGCTGCAATGCCAAAGAATTCACTAGTAGGTGAAGCTAGGTTTTGCCTGTTAAGTAAGCTGTTAGAAAAATTAAAGAATCTTTTAGTGGAAGATTGAAATTTTTTCGCAAATACAGATTCTGCATTAAATGCTTTAATAACACGTAAGCCTCCTAATGTTTCCTCCAAAATTGATAAGAAGTAACCTTGTTCTTTTTGAACCTTGTCAGATTTTCGTTTTAAGGATTTACCAATCAATGAAATTAAAAACCCTGAAAGTGGAAGAAATAAAAACACGAACAATGTTAGTTTAGGACTTATGGAAAGCATCGCTATAATCGTAAAAATTATCGTTAGCGGTTCTCTGACAATAAGTTCTAATATGGATAAAAACGAATGTTGAATTTCTAATACATCTGATGTTATACGGGCAATGGTATCACCTTTTCTTTTTTCGGAATAATAAGATATAGGTAGTTCTACCGTCTTTTTATACAGTTCATTACGTAAATCTTTAAGAACTCCATTGCGTAAAAAAGTAATGAAGTACATGGCTAGGTAATTAAAAATGTTCTTCAATAAGAACATAGTAATAATTAAAATAACCATAAGCATAAGGACATCACCCGAATCGCTATGCTGGCTTCTTTCTGTAACAAAATAGTTTAAATATTCAGTTAGGTAATCTTTAGCATTTGATATTCCCTTCCATACTGGTTTAACATAAAGCGGTTCAGTTCTATTGAAAAGAACTGTCAACATTGGAAATAATGAAATCATTGCCAATGTTGAAAACAGTGCATAAAAGATGTTGGATATGATGTTTAAAATTGCATATATCCTGTAAGGCTTCGCAAAGCGAAGAATTTTTTTGAAATAATTCATTAACCTAATTTAAGCTCAGCAAGTATGTTTTTGATTTTTACATCAAGTTCAGCTGAAACTTTTTTATAATTCTCTGCCTTATCTAATTTAGCATTAGTACTAATATAAAATTTAACTTTTGGCTCTGTACCACTTGGTCTAGCTGCTATTCTTGTGCCGTCTTCCGTTTCATAAATTAGAACATTAGATTTAGGTATGTCAATTATTTTTTCTTCACCTGTCAGCACATTTTTGGCGGTTGACGTATTATAATCTTCAATCCATTTTACCTTAGAACCAGCAACTGATTCTACTGGATTTTCTTTAAAGTCCTTCAACATCTGCTTAATTTCTTCTGCACCACTAATACCTTTTTTGGTAATAGAAACTAAATGCTCTTTGTAGAAGCCATAATCAACATAACATTGTATTAAGTCTTTGTAAAAAGAACTACCATTAGCTTTCGCCTGACTGGCAATTTCACAAGCCAAAAGGGTAGAGGTAACCGCATCTTTATCACGAACAAAATCGCCTACCATGTAACCAAAGCTTTCTTCGCCACCACCAATAAAATCTGATTGAGGGAAATCTTTGATCATTTTACCGATCCATTTAAAACCTGTAAGCGCAGTTTTGAATTCAACGCCGTAAGCTTTCGCCATAGCTTCCATCATAGGGGTAGAAACAATTGTAGTAGCTATAAACTCATTGCCTTTAAATCCTTTTTCTTTTCTCTTTTCAAGAAGAAATTTTGTCATTAAAACCATCGCTTGGTTTCCGTTAACAATTTCCATTTCTCCATCAAGATTGCGAACGGCGATACCTAAACGATCACTATCTGGATCTGTACCTACAACCATATCAGCACCAATTTCCTCAGCCTTTTTAACAGCCATAGAAAGCGCCTCAGGTTCTTCTGGGTTAGGAGATTTAACAGTAGGGAAGTTTCCGTCAGGTTTTGCTTGTTCTTCAATAATAGTTACGTTTTCATACCCACCACGTTTTAAAACTTCTGGTATAGCCGTAATTGAAGTTCCGTGAAGTGAGGTGAATACAATTTTGAAATTATCTTTTCCCTCGGCATTGAAATTTCCATTTTGAACCGATTGTTCAATAAATGCTTCATCTACCTCTTTATCAATTACTTGTATAAGACTTTCGTTAGCATTGAATTTAATATCTTCAAAATTCAATGAATTTATTTCTGAAATTATAGCTCCATCTTGTGGAGGAACAATTTGTCCGCCATCGGTCCAATATACTTTGTAACCATTATATTCAGGTGGGTTATGTGATGCTGTTAAAACAATACCTGCGTGGCAATTTAAATGTCTCACGGCAAAAGAAAGTTCAGGTGTAGTTCTTAAGTCTGAGAATAGATATACCTTAATATTATTCGCTGAGAAAACTTCTGCAACAGTTCTTGCTAATGTGTCACTATTATGGCGACAATCGAAAGCGATAACAACTTTAATTTCCTCTCCTTTATAAACTTGGTTTAGGTAATTGCTAAGGCCTTGTGTACTTTTTCCTAATGTATATTTATTGATGCGATTAGTGCCAACACCCATTACACCGCGCATGCCGCCAGTACCGAACTCCATATTTTTATAAAAACGGTCGTTAAGCTCTTCTTTATCGTTTGCAATAAGGTGTTCTATTTCTTTTTTAACGGCAGGGTCAAAAAAATCGGTAAGCCATGTTTTGGCAGTGTCTAGGATATTATCCATATGGTATAGTTTTATATGCTATTAAGTTAGTGAGAATTTTAGTGTTCTGAAAGAGATGTATTAATCTCTTCAGAGACAATATACCTATTTTCTTCCTTTTTTGAACGGATTAATATTTCACCTAGAAAACCGGCCAAGAACAATTGTGTTCCTATGACCATGGCAATCAATGAAATATAAAATTGTGGTCGGTCTGTAATCAACCTTCCAAACGGATTAATGAATAATTTGTCGATACCTAAATAGATAGCAAATCCGAATCCGATAAAGAACATTAGTACGCCCAATGCACCAAAAAGGTGCATTGGGCGTTTACCGAATCTAGATACAAACCAAATAGTTAGTAAATCTAGAAAGCCATTGATGAAACGCTCCATTCCAAATTTTGTTTTACCGTATTTACGAGCTTGATGTTTTACGACTTTTTCCCCAATATTAGAAAAGCCGGCATTTTTAGCCAGGACAGGTATGTATCTATGCATTTCACCAGAAACCTCAATGTTTTTTACAACATCTTTGGAGTAAGCTTTTAGGCCACAATTAAAATCATGTAAGCGAACGCCAGAAGTTCTTCTTGCTGCCCAGTTGAATAATTTTGAAGGGGTATTTTTGAAGATTATAGAATCGAATCGCTTCTTTTTCCATCCAGAAACCAATTCATAACCCTCTTCGGCAATCATATGATACAGCTCTGGTATTTCTTCAGGATTATCTTGTAAATCGGCATCCATGGTAATAATTACATCACCTTTTACCGCTTTAAAACCTGCGTGAAGGGCCTGAGATTTACCAAAATTTCGTAAAAAATGAATTCCTTTTACCGCTGGGTTGTTTCTTGAGAGTTCAGTAATAATCGACCAAGATTTATCTGAACTTCCATCATCAACAAATAATATTTCGTAAGAAAATTGATTGGATTGCATTACGGATACAATCCAATCATGTAGTTCTTTAAGTGACTCTTCTTCGTTAAGTAATGGAATTACTATAGATAATTGCATGCTTTATATAAGGTATTCCTGCCAAAAGTACGAATTAGTTAAGATTTTCATTCTTTTTTAAAACCAATGCGGGTACTAAGGAAAGAACAAAGCCTATTACTACGCTGAATATTAGACCAAAAACCATTTGCATGGTAGGGGTTGTAAATGGTTTACCCAATTCCATTTGGGCTTCAACTTGTTCAATAGTCATTTTGGTCGTCTCCAATAATTGATTCTTTTGAAACTCCATAGCCTTATTCATCATGTCTGGGTCAATAACAGTTGCCATAATCTGATTAAATATTATCCCAATAATACCTCCAATCAAACAAACACCAACACCTATTTTAAGGCCCTGTCCAAAGGTCATAAATCCACCATTAGCTTTTTTAAACTGAATCATTGCTATAATTACCATAGCCAATGACAATGCCAAACTTATAGACATAACAGGAATACCTCCTTGGTAATGCATGTCAACCGTGTAGAGCATAAATGCAAATATGATACTGATTACTCCAAGAAGTAATCCAAAATTTAAAGCGAATTTTCCTGTTTTGGGTTGATTTTCTTCCATGATACTTATTGATTAAAAGGTTAAATAATGGTTGATTTGCTTATTAGTATATAGTTATAATAGATTGTTACAAATATGACGAAATATTTTTTTTATATTTTTTTATGTTTCTAATAGGTCATTTATAGATTTTCACTAAATTTGCACCCTTAAAATGAGTGCCCGTCGGAATGGGTGCGTTAAAGTTTTTAAAATGAAAAAAGATATACACCCAGAAAATTATAGGATAGTGGCCTTTAAGGACATGTCTAACGAAGAAGTATTTTTGACAAAATCAACAGCAGACACTAAAGAAACTTTAGAGGTCGAAGGTGTTGAGTATCCATTAGTAAAATTGGAAATTTCAAGAACTTCTCACCCTTTTTACACTGGTAAAGCTAAATTCTTGGATACTGCAGGTCGTATCGATAAATTTAAGAACAAGTACAAGAAATTTGTTAAGGAAGACAAAGTAGAAGAAGATAAAGAAGAAGAGAAGTAGTATTTTATTTACTATTCTTTCACAGAATATAACGCCCTCGAATATTTTCGAGGGCGTTTCTTTTTTTCATTCAACTTGGTTTTTAGGATACTTAGCTGTAAAATATATGTGCTCTAGGGATATTTGTTAATTTTGATTAAAATTGTCTTGTATGAACTATATTCTTTTTGATGGTCCGCGTAGGAATCATTTGTTGCCATTTACGTTTACTAGGCCAGTTGCCGAAATTCGTGTAGGCATCATGACATTGCGAGAACGTTGGGATGCATTTTTAAAGACTTCCACTTCTTCATTTACCGAAGATTATTTAAGTGTTAAATATCCAATTCGTATAGAAGATGTAAACGTATTTATCGACGCATCGGTTCTACCTACAGTTAAATTGGTGAAGGCGATTCATTCTTTGCAAAAAGGCGATCAGTTAATGTCGAATGAGCTTCTTGTGGCGTATTCTAGCGATGAACCAAAAAGTTCAGAGCAAATGAATGAGTTTAATAGAATTGAATTCAATGGTGATTTTCTGCAGATTAAGAATACATGGGATATTTTTGATAAAAATGCTGAAATTCTGCAGTTGGACTTTGATTTTATTACCAAAGGAAGAACTAGTCAGCCAATTTCAAAGACCAATAATTTAATACATCCAGAGCGAATTTTTTTAGAGGAGGGAGCGAAAGTTGAATTTAGTATATTGAATGCTACCGATGGACCTATTTATTTAGGTAAAAATTCTGAAATATGGGAAGGTAGCTTAATACGTGGTGGATTAGCTTTATGCGAACATGCAATCGTGAAAATGGGGGGTAAGCTCTATGGAGCTACTACAATAGGTCCATATAGTAAAGTGTGTGGAGAGATAAGTAATTCGGTTATTTTTGGGTATTCAAGTAAAGGTCATGAAGGTTATTTAGGTAATGCAGTATTAGGTGAGTGGTGTAATATTGGTGCAGATTCAAATAATTCTAACCTTAAAAATAATTATGCTAAAGTCCGATTGTGGGACTATGCAACAGAACGTTTTGAGCAAACTGATTTGCAGTTTTGTGGACTTATGATGGGGGATCATAGTAAGACGGCAATTAATACCATGTTTAATACAGGTACAGTAATTGGTGTAAATTCAAATATTTACGTGCCAGGATTTCCTAGAAATTTCATTCCAAGTTTTAGTTGGGGAGGAGCATCTGGGTTTACGGCTTATTTGCCAGAGAAGGCTTTTGAAGCAGCCAAGGTTATGATGGCTAGAAGAGGGGTGGAGTTTGATGATGTAGAAGCAAATATTCTTACTCATGTATTTGAGATAACTAAAAAATGGAGAAAGTATTAAAATAGTAAAACTGTAATTCAGTTAGTTGGGTCTTTTTAGGCTTGATGAAGTTTAAGTACTTTTGCACTTTCAAAGAGAAGATTAGATGAAGAAAAAGGTGGCTTTTTACACTTTAGGATGCAAGTTGAATTTTTCAGAAACATCAACCATAGCCCGAAGCTTTGCTGATGAGGGTTTTGACCGTGTAGATTTTTCAGAAAAGGCCGATATGTATGTTATTAATACCTGTTCGGTAACCGATAATGCAGATAAGAAATTCAAGACCATTGTAAAAAAAGCGCAAAAAATAAATCCTGATGCGTTTGTGGCTGCTGTTGGCTGCTATGCTCAATTAAAACCAGAAGAGTTAGCTGATGTTGATGGAGTCGATTTGGTTTTAGGAGCTACAGAAAAATTTAAGATTACAGACTACATAAACGATCTTACGAAAAATGACCATGGTAAGGTGTATTCATGTGAAATTGCCGATGCTAATTTTTATGTAGGAAGTTATGCAATTGGCGATAGAACCAGGGCATTTTTAAAAGTGCAAGATGGTTGTGATTATAAATGTACCTACTGTACGATTCCGTTAGCTCGAGGTATCTCTAGAAGCGATACTTTAGAAAACGTTTTAAAAAATGCAGCTGATATTTCAAATCAGGGTATTAAAGAAATCGTTTTAACGGGTGTTAACATTGGTGATTATGGTAAGGGTGAATTTGGAAATAAAAAACACGAACATACTTTTTTAGATTTAGTGGAAGCTTTAGATGAAGTAGAAGGCATTCATCGCTTACGAATCTCTTCGATAGAACCCAACCTTTTAAAGAATGAGACGATAGAATTTGTAGCGCAAAGCAAAACATTTGTACCACATTTTCATATTCCATTACAAAGCGGAAGTGATTCATTGCTAAAATTGATGAAGCGAAGGTATATGACCAATTTATACCAAGAACGTGTTTCGAAAATTAGAGAAGTAATACCAAATTGCTGTATAGGTGTTGATGTCATTGTTGGGTTTCCTGGTGAAACCGAAGAGCATTTTTTAGAGACCTATCATTTTCTGAATGATTTAGATATTTCCTATTTACATGTTTTTACTTACTCAGAGAGAGATAATACGCCAGCAGCTAGGATGGATGGAGTAGTGCCGAATAAAGTTAGAAACAAAAGAAGTAAAATGTTACGCGGCCTGTCTGTAAAGAAAAGAAGAGCTTTTTATGAAAGTCAAATAGGTAATGAGTTGACAGTATTGTTTGAAAGTGAAAATAAAACGGGGTATATTAATGGCTTTACAGAGAATTATGTAAAAGTTAAAACTCCATGGAATCCTGAATTGGTGAATACGCTTCACAAGGTGAAACTAACTGAAATAGATAAAGATGGTTTGGTCAGGTTTAACTTTTCTAAAGAGACAATAGAAGTATAAAAAAAGCCTTTCAAATGAAAGGCTTTTTTATATTTTTTAGATTCGAATACCGATAGGTAACATTTCTTTGTACTGTAATCGATTTTTTCTTAAAAATCCTGCAATGTGAGGACTCGTTGGAACAACTCTAAGGTTTCTTTCTTGGATTATACTTAGAACGGCTTTGATGAAGTTTTCTCTAAAACTTTCATCTGTAATCTCTTCAGGAACTACTAATTTTGTAAGGAACACTTTACGTTCTTGAGAAGAGTATTCTATGCTTGCTAGATGCCCATTTACTGTGGTTTCAAATTGGCGTAGAAAAGAATTGTCTTTAATAATAACATCGTTCATATAGATTTTTTTAGTGTTGCTACTAGACAAAAAAATTACGATGTTCTCATATCGTAATTTGTCGATATTGAAATGCTCTAAAGATTATTGCCTAATATTGCTAGGTGATTTTCGCATTCTTTTACAAAAATAGTTAAATAATCCCTAATTTCCTAGCTTTTACTACGTTTCATAACTATGATTGATGATAGAATTCATGTGTATTGTATGCCTGGTATGGCTGCAAGTTCTGCTATTTTTGAATATATTAATCTTCCACCGGATAGATTTGAACTTCATTTGTTGGAATGGACAATACCTATTGTTGGTATTTCATTTACGGAATATGCAAAAAATATGTGCTCTAAAATAACGCATGAGAATGTTGTTTTATTGGGAGTTTCTTTAGGCGGACTTTTAGTTCAGGAAATGTCAAATTATATTCATGTACGAAAAGTGATTATCGTGTCAAGTGTTAAAACTAGATATGAACTTCCAAAACGAATGTTGTTTGCGCGTTACACTAAAGTGCATAAATTACTGCCAACCGGTTTGATTAGTAATGTTGAGTTGTTAGCTAAATATGCGTTTGGAGAAAGTGTTACCAAAAGACTATCATTATATGAGCGATACTTATCAATTCGAGATAAAAGTTATATAGATTGGTGTATTGATCAATTGGTGAATTGGAAATGTGTAATACCTTGCGACAATTTAGTGCATATACAAGGTGAAAAAGATAACGTTTTTCCAATTTCTAATATTACCGATTGTTTGCCGGTGGTAAATGGAACACATACTATGATAATACATCGTGCCAAATGGTTTAACGAGAACTTGCCAACAATTATTTTGGAATAAGATAGTTCTATATATACCTTTGGTAGTAAGAATAAAGGAAGAGATAATTTAAAAAAAAATATAAGTCATGAAAATCATTAAGAATATATTGATGCTGTTGGGAGTGGTATTTGTTGCGGGAACTTTAATATTTGCAGTGCAGAGTACTGATGCTGTTTCTGTTAACAATAATACCGTTGTTAATGACAGTGTTCAGAAAAATGTGGCTAAATCGTATAGAATTTCGTCAATAGATATACCTGAGAATTTAAATTTTGCAGGCGAAGTTGTGCCTCAAGAAGACCCTGAAATTATGGAGCGAGTTGATCGTGAGTTTTTGGTGAATACATACTGGCAATCGAATGCTTTGTTATTAATGAAAAGAGCACATAAATTTTTTCCGATTATTGAGCCAATACTTGCTAAAAACGGAATTCCTGATGATTTTAAATATTTAGCGGTTGCTGAGAGTGGTTTAACAAACGTTGTTTCACCCGCAGGTGCAACAGGATTTTGGCAAATTATGAGAGAGACTGGAAGAGAGTATGGCCTTGAAGTAAATTCAAATGTCGATGAACGTTATCATTTAGAAAAGTCAACGGAGGTAGCTTGTAAGTATCTGAATAGATGGAAAGATAAATATGGAAGTTGGGCTTTAACTGCTGCATCATATAATGCAGGACCAGGAGCTATTAATAAATATATGGGTATTCAGCAAGTTGATAATTATTGGGATTTATTGTTGGGCGATGAAACTGGCAGGTATGTATTTAGAATAATGGCTATCAAAGAGATTTTAGCTAACCCTGAAAAGTATGGTTTCCATATTGAGAAAGAGGATATGTATGAAGCTGTGCCAACTTTTACAGTTGAAATCGATAAACCAGTTGGTGATTTTGCAGATTTCGCACAGCAATATGAAATCAATTACAAGATTTTAAAACGCCACAATCCATGGTTACGAGAACCGCATTTAAACAATGGTTCTGGTAAAAAATACACTGTTGAGATTCCTAACAAAGGATATTACCGAGAAACAAAATAGATTTAAATCTTTTTCATTTGTTGCTGCATCATTTTTATTTGATCAGTCAGCATATTATTTTTATCTAACTTTTTAGCTTCATTCAATAGCGTTGTTGCTTCTCTTTTACGTCGCTTCTGCATGGCAATGCCGGCAAGGCTAAGTTTAGCCATTGCTACGTCATAATCCATTGTTAAACCTAGTTTCAATGCCTTTTTGAAATACTTTTCGGCTTGGGTTAAGTTGGTTTGAGAAAAAATGATGCCATGCAAGTAATTGTAATAACCTTGTTGTTTTACAGTTAAAGCTGCTTTTGGACTCTTGATTTTATCTAACCAATTTTTTGTACCGGTTAAATCTTGCTTTCGCATTCTTAAAAAGGCCAATAAAATAATTTCATTTCTAAAATAAAGAAAGATAAAAATCGTGGATAAAAGTATAAGAGAAATGCCATTTCCAATGTTACCTTCTATAAATTGATAGATTGCAAAAGCAATTATTAGTCCTGCAATAACCAATTTTAAATTTTTATTGAACATATAATGTAGATTTTTATCTGATTGAAAACTGATGTAAAATACTTAAGGTAATAGAAACTCTATTATAATAAGCAACTACAGCGTTTAATTATAATTCTGTCAAAATTAGTTAAAAGCTAGGTTTTCAGACGTACAGATTAATAAAAAATTTTTTTTTCATAACCCTTGCCAAAGAAAAAACTCTTTGTATATTTGCGCCCAGTTTCACAGAGGATTCTGTAAAATATCAAATATAATAGAAAAGGTTTAAGAGATGCCCGGACAAAAAAGAACATATCAGCCGTCAAAAAGAAAAAGAAAGAACAAACATGGTTTTCGTGAGCGTATGGCTTCCGTAAACGGTAGAAAGGTTCTTGCTAGAAGAAGAGCAAAAGGAAGAAAGAAATTGACTGTTTCCTCTGAAACTAGACATAAAAAATAATGATTGTATAGTTTTTAAAATATTTAGGTGTTACTTTTCTGAAAGTAACACCTTTTTTTTGACCAATTCTCAAATACATATTTCAAAAATGCCGAAAAGAAAAGATTTAAAATCAATTTTATTAATAGGATCTGGCCCAATAGTAATTGGTCAGGCATGTGAATTTGATTATGCGGGTAGTCAGTCATTACGTTCATTACGTGAAGATGGTATAGAGACTATCTTAATCAATAGTAACCCAGCAACTATAATGACAGATCCAACCATGGCGGATCATGTTTATTTAAAACCGTTGACTACTAAATCAATTGTAGAAATCTTAAAAGCTCATCCACAAATTGATGCTGTTTTACCTACAATGGGTGGTCAAACTGCCTTGAACTTATGTATTGAAGCTGATAAAAAAGGAATTTGGGAAGATTTCGGAGTTGAGTTGATTGGTGTAGATATCGATGCCATCAATGTAACAGAAGATAGAGAACAGTTTAGAGAACTGATGCTGAAAATCGGCATTGGAATGGCGCCTCAGGCAACTGCCACTTCTTTTCTGAAAGGAAAAGAGATAGCGCAAGAGTTTGGGTTTCCATTAGTAATTAGAGCTTCATATACATTGGGTGGTGCGGGTGCATCTATTGTGTATAAGCCAGAAGATTTTGATGAATTACTAAGTTATGGTTTAGAGATTTCTCCTATTCATGAGGTGATGATTGATAAGGCCCTAATGGGGTGGAAAGAATATGAACTTGAGCTTTTAAGAGATAAAAATGATAACGTAGTTATTATTTGTGCGATTGAGAATATGGATCCAATGGGTATTCATACCGGTGATTCTATAACCGTAGCACCGGCAATGACCCTTTCGGATAGGACTTATCAGAAAATGCGTGATATGGCGATTCATATGATGCGTAGTATTGGAGATTTTGAAGGAGGATGTAACGTGCAATTTGCAGTGAGTCCTGATGAGAAGGAAGATATTATAGCTATAGAAATAAACCCACGTGTTTCGAGGTCGTCAGCATTAGCATCTAAAGCTACAGGTTATCCCATAGCAAAGGTTGCAACTAAATTGGCAATTGGGTATACTTTAGATGAGTTAGACAATCAGATCACGAAATCTACATCAGCACTATTCGAACCGACTTTAGATTATGTAATTGTAAAAATACCACGTTGGAACTTTGATAAATTTGAAGGGTCTGATCGTACTTTAGGTCTACAGATGAAATCTGTTGGAGAAGTAATGGGTATTGGTCGTTCATTTCAAGAAGCTTTACACAAAGCAACTCAGTCATTAGAAATTAAGCGTAATGGTTTAGGTGCAGATGGAAAGGGATATAAAAATTATGAACAAATCATTAGTAAACTAACTATTCCAAGTTGGGACCGAGTTTTTGTAATATATGATGCTATTCAAATGGGAATTCCATTGAGCAGAATTCATGAAATTACAAAAATAGACATGTGGTTTCTTAAACAATATGAAGAATTACATTTCTTGGAGAAAGAAATTTCAAAATATACAATAGCTACACTATCCAAAGAATTATTACTTGAAGCAAAACAAAAGGGATTTGCCGATAGGCAAATAGCGCATATGTTAGATTGCTATGAAAGTGAAGTTTATAATAAGCGTACGGAGCTGAACATTAATAGGGTGTATAAATTAGTAGATACCTGTGCCGCTGAGTTTAAAGCCATGACCCCTTATTACTACTCTACATTTGAGGCAGAAATAGAGAAACCAGATGGCACTCGATATGTTGAAAATGATAGTATCGTAACCGACAAGAAAAAGATTGTAGTATTAGGGTCAGGCCCCAACCGAATTGGACAAGGTATAGAGTTTGATTATTGTTGTGTTCATGGTGTTTTGGCAGCTGCTGAATGTGGCTATGAGACAATCATGATTAACTGTAATCCAGAAACGGTATCAACAGATTTTGATATAGCGGATAAACTTTATTTCGAACCAGTTTTTTGGGAGCATATTTATGACATAATTCGTCATGAAAAGCCTGAAGGTGTAATTGTTCAGCTTGGTGGTCAAACGGCTCTTAAGTTAGCAGAGAAGTTATCTAAGTATGGAATAAAAATAATTGGAACTAGTTTCGAGTCTTTAGATTTAGCGGAAGATAGAGGCAGTTTCTCAAAGCTTTTGCAAGAAAATGACATTCCATTCCCTCAATTTGGAGTAGCGGAAACCGCGGAGGAAGCATTGGCACTTTCAGATGAGTTAGACTTCCCATTATTGGTAAGACCTTCTTATGTGTTAGGTGGCCAAGGAATGAAGATTGTTATCAACAAAGCAGAGCTTGAGCAACATGTAGTAGATCTGCTTCGTAAAATTCCTAACAACAAACTCTTACTTGATCATTACCTTGATGGTGCAATAGAAGCTGAAGCTGATGCTATTTGTGATGGTGAGGATGTCTATATTATTGGCATTATGGAACATATTGAGCCGTGTGGTATCCACTCAGGAGATTCTAATGCCACTTTGCCACCATTTAACTTAGGAGAATTGGTGATGCAGCAAATTAAGGATCATACGAAGAAAATAGCTTTGGCATTAAATACTGTGGGTCTTATCAATATTCAATTTGCGATAAAAGATGAAGTAGTATATATTATTGAAGCTAACCCAAGAGCATCACGTACGGTACCGTTTATTGCAAAAGCATACAAAGAACCTTATGTTAATTACGCAACTAAAGTTATGTTGGGGGAGAAGAAAGTGAAAGATTTTACTTTTAATCCACAGCTTGAAGGTTTTGCTATCAAACAACCAGTCTTCTCGTTTAATAAGTTTCCTAATGTGAATAAAAACTTAGGTCCAGAAATGAAAAGTACAGGAGAAAGTATTCTCTTTATAGATAGCTTAAAGGATGATGAATTTTATAACCTTTACGCAAGACGTAAAATGTATTTAAGTAAATAAGTCTAATTATTGGACTATTATTATATATAGGAGGAGAACTAAGGTTTATTTTAGTTCTCCTTTTGCATATAATCTTCTTATTTCTTTCTTGTCAAATTTTCCGACACTGGTTTTCGGTACTAAATCTATGGTCACATAATTATCAGGAATTTGATAGTTGGCAAAATCAGATGATAAAAATTCTTTTAGTTCATCATTAGAAATTGGCTTAGAAATATCCGCCAAAACAATTGCTGCCAATGGTCGTTCAGACCATTTTTTATCAGGGATGGCTATTACTGCAGCTTCCTTAATTTTTGGGTGTGCCATTAAAGCTGATTCTAATGCAACACTTGAAATCCATTCGCCACCACTTTTAATTAAATCTTTGGTTCGATCTGTAATTTCCATATATCCATCGGTATCAATAGTGCTTACATCTCCTGTTCTAAACCAACCATCATCTGTAAAATTATCTCTGTTATTGGTCTTAAAGTATGATTTTATGACCCAAGCCCCTTTAACTTGTAACTCTCCCATGGTTTTACCGTCGCGAGGTGCAATCTTTCCATTGTCTCCAACGATTCGCATTTCGATACCTGGAAATTCAATGCCTTGTTTTGCCCGTATTTTAATTTGCTCTTTCTTTGATAAATCTTTGTGTTTCTTTTGTAATCTACTAGCTGTACCAAGAGGTGATGTTTCTGTCATTCCCCATGCTTGAACACCCCTTATACCAAAATCATTTTCAAAATTCTCAATTAAACTAGCAGACAATGCAGAGCCACCTACAAGATATTCTTCTAGTGCTAATTTTTCTTTAGGAGGATTTTTTTTCATTTCCTCGTAAACACCCATCCAAATGGAAGGTACACCATTGGCTTTAGTTATTTTTTCACGCTCCAAGATTCTTACTATTGCCTCGGGTTGTAGATGTAAAGATGGCATTACCATGTCTGAACCTGTTAATAGACACATATATGGAAAACCCCATGCCATAACATGAAATTGAGGGACTATTAAAAGAATGACATCGTCATTACTGTAATTACCTGCATTCGGTGATAATATGGTCATTGCATGTAAATATGTAGACCTATGCGAATAGAGGACACCTTTAGGCATACCTGTTGTACCACTGGTGTAACACATGCCACAAGCATCGTTTTCATTAAGAATAGGCCATTCTAATGTATCTAATTGTTCTTCAATTAAATCTTCATAGTAAAGTGTATTTAAAAGTGAAGTGCTAAAATTTTCTGGAGCATTAATGATTATATACTTTTCTACTGTTTCTAATTTGGGTGCTATTTTTTCTAGCAAAGGAACTAAAGTTGCATCTACAAAAATTACTTTGTCTTCAGAATGATTGATAATGAATTCGGTTTGTTGAGAAGATAAACGAATATTAATTGTGTGGCATACCGCTCCGATGCCTGGTATACCATAGTATAGTTCAACATGTTGATAATGATTCCAAGCAAAGGTGCCTACCATATCTCCCTTGTTGATTCCTAGTTTATTTTTAAGCGCATTTGCCAATTGGCACGAGCGTTTTTCAAGTTCATAGTAAGTATATTCATGTCGGTCTCCATTGGGGAGGTATGAGATTAATTTCTTATGCGGAAAAGCACTTTTAGCATACTTTAAAATAGTAGTTGTCGTAAGTGGGTAATCCATTATTAATCCGTTCATAGAAGATGTTTTTAGTTTAAATCAAAACTTGACTCTTAAATTAATCATTTAATGAAGAGGTTCAATTAAAATTTATTTTTCAGCATTTAAGATAGCGCAAAGGCGATGATTTAATAAAACTCGCCATAATTATAAAATCTATAAAGTTAAAGTGTGGTGTGGTTATCAGATTAAAAACCTGACTAATGTTAGATTAATTTATTCTAGCTAGGTTTAAGAAGTTTAATTAAACCAAACAGCATATCTTTTTCTTCTTAGCTCAATAGCTAACTGCTCTTCCATTTTTAAAGCTTCCGCTTTCGTTGATATAGGTCCGATATGATTGTATAGACTGCCGCGAAGGTATAAGCCATATTTATGCACAATTGAGGAAGATAGATTATGTCCTTTTTTACTAAACGAACCTTTTTTATGTTGCTCAAAACGTTCTTTAGGTTCCTTACTCGTCATACCTACATAAAGACATTCTAAAACGCCATTAAATTGTGGGTTAGCTTCCCTGAACTTTCTATTTTCAGAATACACCTTTTTAGATAATTCAATTACGTAAATCGAATATTTATAATTGGGCATAATCTATTTTATTTATTGTGATTGACTCAAGCGTAAAATATACTTACTGCGTTTTTAGTAAAGTTGAATTTAGGTTTCAAAATATAAATTTATCTATTTCTACCCTTAAAATTTTCCATCGTTTTGTAAACCCCTAAAACATTTCCTGTAAACCAATCAAAAATTGAAATAGGTAAAATGGCTTGTGCAAATCGAGTAACTCTATAAATATACCCAGGTATAGAAACCATTTTTTTATTTTTTTCAATTGCCTTAATAATGGTTAAAGCAGTAGTTTCTGGGTCGAGTATAGGAATTTTAGACTTTACCCCATCAAACATGCCGGTATTTATATAATAGGGCATTATTGTAGTAACATTAATGTTTTTCTTTAACTGTTCCATTTCCAAACGCAGACTATCTGAAAAGCCTATCAGTGACCATTTAGTAGCTACATAAACAGACATTTTGGGGTTAGATAGTAATCCGCCAGAAGAGGCAATATTGCATATATGGCCAGAGTTTTTCGATAACATGTTATCAATGAAAGCATGGGTAATATAAATCGGTGCATTCGAATTAATATTCAAAGTATTCGTAATATCAGCTTCTGAATGTTCATGAAAATAGTTGCCTACGATAATACCTGCGTTATTAATTAATAGGTCAATTCCACCAAAATTATTAATTACTTCTTTGGCAGCGTTATTAATTTCAGAAATACTAGAAACATCAACTTTCATGACCGTTAGCTTTCCTAATGAGGAATACTTCAATCTTAATTTCTCTAAATTATCACTGTTAATATCCCAAATTATAATATTTGCACCGCGTTCTAATAGCAATCGGCACATGATTTCACCAATACCAGAAGCTCCACCAGTAATTAATACTATTTTGTCTTTTAAGTTTTTCATAATTTAAACAGCTGTTTTAAATCTCTTCCACAATAGATTTTCCGTAAGAACAATCTCCTGAGGTCCATTTCCATTCTTCGTGAAGTCTGATTTTACCATTAGAAAGTACCTCAGGAGTAGATTCACATATCCCAGTCATCAGTTCTCCTTTAGTATTGACATGGTGATAACGCATACTTATATGACCTTCAGAATCTACTATTCCTATTAAATGTCCTTTGAGGATTGTGCCTCCTTGATAATTAGCCGTTATAGTTGAGCCAGATTGCTTATAATGAAAAATAGTTTCATCAGTTGTTTCTCCGTTTTTAGAAGTTTGAACTGGTTTGAAATATTTATTATTATAATTCATTAGAGATGGGTAAATATGGTGTTATAAAAATAAGGTAGTTCGATTATTCTCGTGCTACCTCAATTCCATCTGTCGTGAAAGAAAACGCTTGCGCCCCTAAACCACCAACCATTACTGCTTGAAATAATGGAGTTAATTGCTTTTTAGAATACCAATCTATTAAAAAATTGGCGCCACTACCACCAGAATCATCTTGTTGTTCGATAACATAATCAATAGATTCCATTGGTTTGAGGTAGATAGGAGAATCTATATAGCTTCTCACTAAATCACCTTGGGTATTATAATAATCAATTGTACTCACGAATAGACTATCACGAATACTCGTATTACGAATACTCAATGTAGCTGTTAGCATTGTTCTAGTATCTCTGGTCTGATTATAAATATCAGAATAGATAGGTACGTAAACCTGCCTTATCAGTGAATCTACTATAGCTTTATTTACTCGCCTGTCAAGCATATGCTCGTCGAGTATTTCTACAGGAATTTCTTCATTCTTCAAGTCCTTACAAGAACCTAAAAATGATAAAAATGTCATCGTCAAACAAACACTAAATACTACAATTGTTGATTTATTCAAACCTCTGTTTTTATGCTTCCCATTCCGTATGAAAAATTCCTTCTCTATCTAATCGCTCATAAGTATGTGAACCAAAATAATCACGCTGAGCTTGAATTAGATTTAAAGGTAATTTACTAGACGTATATGCATCGAAATAGGTAAGTGAATTTGATAATCCTGGAAGCGGAATTCCATTTTGTGCTCCAAAGGCAACTAACTCTCTTGCGGCGCCGACCGAACCTTTTATTTTGCTAACAAAGTTTGGCGAAAGTAATAGATTTGGTAATGTTGGTTCAGCTTTAAAAGCTTCAGTAATATCGGCCAATAAACCTGCACGAATAATACAACCAGCACGCCATATTTTAGCAATTACTGAAATATCTAAATTATAGCCATATTCTTTAGAGGCATCTGCTAATTGGTGCAGACCTTGTGCGTAGGTAATTATAAACGAGAAATACAACGCCTTTTCGGAAAGGTCTTCTAATATAGCCTTATCCATATGTGCAACTACAGGTCTATCATATAACGCATCTGCTTTTATTCTTTCCTCCTTTAACGCAGAAAGTTCACGCATACTAACGGCAACATCTATTGAAGGTACAGGTATGCCTAAATCCATTGCATTTTGACTAGTCCATTTTCCAGTTCCTTTCTGTTTGGCTTTATCTAGTATTTGATCCACTAAACGACCTTTGGTAAAGTTATCTTCTTGTTCAAAAATTTCAGAAGTTATTTCAACTAAAAATGATTGCAATCTTCCTGAATTCCATTTTGCAAAAGAGGAATGTAACTCATCATTGTTATAACCTCCTCCTTTTTTAAGGACATCATAAATTTCAGAGGTTAATTGCATTAATCCGTATTCAATACCATTATGAACCATTTTTACGTAGTTACCTGCAGATTTAGGGCCTAAATAGGCAACACATGGTTCTCCTTCATATTTAGCGGCAACAGCTTCAAAAATCGGCTTAATATGTTCATATGCAGATTTTGAGCCGCCAGGCATTATACTTGGCCCTCTACGAGCGCCTTTTGCACCACCTGAAACTCCAGCACCAAAAAAGTTAATAGCTCTATTCTGCAATTCACTTTCTCTACGATCAGTATCGGTAAAGAAAGAATTACCACCATCGATAATTATATCTCCTTTGTCAATATGTGGTAGTAATGATTCAATAACTGAGTCAACAATTTTACCGGCTGGTACCAGCAACATTATTTTACGTGGTTGCTTTAAATTTTTTACAAAGGTTTTAATGTTTGTTGACGCATCAACTTTTTCTAAATCTCCACCTTCAGTCTTCAAAGAGTTTACTTTTTCCACATCTAAATCATATCCATAAGCAGAAAATCCATTATCTGCTACATTAAGGATAAAATTACGTCCCATTACTCCAAGACCTACCAAACCAAAATCATACATAAACTCTATGTTTTAAAATTAAAATACATAAATGGCGCACCTTCATTTTATTTATTTTTCACGACATAATGCGTATCAAAAATAATTTAAAATATTGACTTTATTTCTAAATTGCACCTCAAAAGGAGAGTATAATGGCTTTCTTTTTAAGATATTTGAAGAATAAAGAATAGAAAGGGTTTATGAAGAATACAGACAATCAAATGCTCATCATTTTTGGAGCATCTGGAGATTTAACCGCAAGAAAATTAATACCTGCAATATTCAATTTATTTAAAGGTAATCATCTACCTGAAAATTTTGTTGTACTTGGAGTTAGTAGAAGTGATTTGGGTGATCTAAAATTCCGTAATAAAGTGGTTTTAGAAAGCCCTTATTTTGAGGATGATCGTAGGGAAAATGACAAGGAATACATTCAAAAGTTTGCTGATAAATTATTTTATGAAGATTTAGGGTCTGATTACGATACCTCTTACGAACGTTTAGAAAAGCGTATAAGTGATCTGGACCAAAAATATGGTACAGATGGTAATCATATTTTTTACCTATCTACACCACCTAGCTTATATGAGCCAATAGCAAAAAACTTGTCTGATCAAGGATTAAATGATGAAGCTACTGGGTGGAGAAGATTAATTGTTGAAAAACCATTTGGTTATAGTTTGGATTCTGCGAAAGTATTAAATGATGGTCTTCATACGTATTTCAAAGAAGGTCAAATATTTAGAATAGACCATTATTTAGGCAAAGAAACAGTTCAAAATCTACTAGTTACTCGTTTTGCCAATAGTATTTTTGAACCACTTTGGAATAGAAATTACATTCATCACGTAGAAATTACTAATGCAGAAAGTGTTGGTGTCGAGAAAAGAGGTGGGTATTATGATAAATCTGGAGCATTGAGAGATATGTTCCAAAGTCATTTATTACAGATTGTTGCCCTAATCGTTATGGAGCCACCGTTAAGTTCAGAAGCCGAGGAGATACGTAATGAAAAGCTTAAAGCATTGAAGTCTCTTAAAATAATGACTGATGAAAAAACGCTTTACGAAAATACTATTAGAGCGCAATATGTAGCCTCTAAAATTGATGGTAAAGAAGTAAAAGGGTATAGAGAAGAGGAAGGAGTTGATGAAAATTCAACAACGGAAACCTTTGCGGCCATTAAGTTTTTTGTAGATAACTGGCGTTGGGCAGATGTACCTTTCTATGTAAGAACAGCGAAACGTATGCCTACTAAAGTTACCGAAGTGGTAATTCATTTTAAAACACCACACCATCAGATTTTCAAAGAATCAGGAATGAGTAATAAGGATAACAAATTGATTATTCGTATTCAACCAGATGAAGGAATATTGATAAAATTCGGAGTTAAGGTTCCTGGGCAAGGTTTTCAGGTCGAACGTGCTAATATGGATTTCTATTATTCAAGTTTAAGTGAAACACGCGTTATGGACGCCTATGAACGATTATTGCTAGATGCAATGCAAGGTGATGCGACTTTGTATGCTAGAGCAGATGAAGTTGAAGCTGCATGGGCCTTTGTGGATCCTATTTTAGATTACTGGAAAAATGGAAAAGATGTTAAAATGTACGGATATTCAGCTGGAGTTTGGGGTCCTGAAAATGCAAATGATCTCTTTGAAGGTCTTGGTGAATGGCGTAACCCAAGCGAGAACTTAGCAGATGATTCTGGGTATTGCGTTATCTGTTAAATTATTATAAGGAAGTATTCGACATATATCACATAAAAAATGGAAGTAAAAGTATATCAGAATAAGGTTAAGGTTGCCAAGGAGTTTTCTAAGTTTTTGATTGAAAAATCATCGAATGAAAAAGCATTTCATATTGCATTGTCAGGCGGAAGTACCCCTAAGATTGTATTTGATGTTTTAGCTGAGGAATTCTCGAATGATGTAGACTGGAGTGCTATTCATTTATATTGGGGAGATGAACGTTGCGTAGCACCAGATAATGAAGAAAGTAATTATAGAATGACGGTTGAGCACCTTATTTCGAAGGTTGATATACCAGAAGAAAATATTCATCGCATTAAAGGTGAGAACGACCCTAAATTTGAAGCCAAGCGTTATGGTGATTTACTAGAAACAGAATTGCCAAAGGGACTTGGCTTACCTCAGTTTGATTTAGTTTTACTGGGAATGGGTGATGATGGGCATACCGCATCAATTTTCCCTCATGAAATAAATTTATGGATATCACCTGATAATTGTGAGGTGGCTATCCATCCAGAATCAGGTCAACGAAGAGTTTCGATTACTGGTAGAATTATTAATAATGCTAAAACGGTTGTTTTCTTGGTTACAGGTGATAGTAAATCTGAGAAGGTAAGAATCATAATAGAAAGGGAAGAAGGTTACTTGAAATATCCTGCAAGTCATGTATCCCCTAAAACAAAAGATTTAATTTGGTTTTTAGATGCAGCTGCAGCTGAGCAACTTACTATAGATCAATCATAATATTATCACTTTCCAATTCCTTAACATAGTCTTTGGAATTAAAAGTTTTGGATTCAAATTTCGTATCACGTTGCTGAGCTTCAAGTTTTCTGTATTTGCTACGTGCAAAACGGCGCACGCCTTGGTCATCAGATACGATTAAACCGGGTATAGAAACATTTTTACCGTCGGGGCCTTTTGCTACCATAGTAAAGTAGGAGGAGTTGCAATGCTTCTTTTTCCCTGAGGTTATATTTTCAGATTCTACACGAACACCTACTACCATTGATGTACGACCTGTATAATTGATACTGGCTTTCAATGTAACCAATTCTCCGACCTCAATAGGGTTTAAAAAATCCACCCTATTTACGGATGCTGTTACACAGTATTGTTGAGAATGTTTAGAGGCGCATGCAAATGCTATTTGATCCATAAGGTTTAAAATGTGCCCACCATGTACCTTGCCACCAAAATTGGAATGGGAGGGAAGCATTAATTCTGTTATTGAAACCCTTGAATCTCTTACGCCTTTAAACTTTTTCATGTGCCTGTTCTTTAATCCAATTAAAAAATAATTGTGATTATTTTATTTCCTAAAATGTGGTGATTGTTCCGCTTCTACTGCCGTTATGAAGTATTTAGTGTCGCCCAACCAAAAGAAAGTAGCGTATCGTTCAGTGTAATTTACCTTTACGTATTGCCCTTGATATTCCTTTAGTTTTTCTATGACATCCTTATCCTTATCCAATACTGAAAATGAGAATATTTGAGCACCAGAAATACCTTGGCTAATTTCACCTTCCCAAGTTTTGGCTATTACCCCTTTATGGGTTAATTTAATTAACTCTCCAGAGCGTACTCCTTCACTAAAAGAGACGAAATAAATAAAGGCATAATAAATGCCTCCTATCAGTATAAAGCCTAATAATAGTAATGATATAAACTTTTTCATAAGTTATTTTGTCTTTGTTCTAGTGTAAATGCATTATCAATAATATGATGAGGTCAATATATTGACGAATATTCATTTATACTAATAATCGTCTAAGATGTTTTACCGTATATATAAAAGTATAATTTATAATTTCAATTTAGGCTCTTCATCAAAATCATCATCTTCTACAGCGCGCTTTAATATAGATTCTGGAATAGATTTTTTTGCTTTAGCCCCCATTTTTTTTAACTTCTCAATACTATTGACAATATTGCCGCGACCATCGACAAGTTTATTCATTGCACCTCTATATTCTCCTTTGGCTTCGTCCATCTTTTTGCCCACTTTCATTAAGTCGCTAACAAATCCTTCAAACTTATCATAGAGCGCACCAGCTTGTCTTGCAATTTCAATCGCATTGCGTTGTTGCTTCTCATTGTTCCACATGCTATCTATTGTACGTAATGTGGCAAGAAGCGTGGTTGGAGTAACGATTATAATATTCTGCTCAAAGGCCTTATTATACAAAGAACTATCTTGATTAATGGCGATGGCAAAGGCAGGTTCTATAGGAACGAACATCAACACGAAATCGGGGCTCTCCATTTCATAAAGGTCCTCATATTTTTTTGCAGATAATTGGTCAACGTGTCTGCGTAATGAATTGATGTGGTCTTTTAAGTATTTATCTCTAAGCTCTTCATCAGCATTTACATAGCGCTCATAATCTGTTAACGATACTTTAGAATCGACTACCATTTTCTTACCATCCGGCAGATTGATAATGACATCGGGAAGTACCCGACTACCATCAGTTCTAATAAATGTTTGTTGAACTGTATATTCACGGTCTTTCTCTAATCCCGATTTTTCTAAGACACGTTCTAAAACCAATTCGCCCCAATTCCCTTGCATTTTACTATCACCTTTTAAGGCTTTAGTTAAGTTTTCTGCTTCTTGGGTAATCTTTAAATTTTGGGACTGTAGATTTAGAAGCTGTTCTCTTAGGGCAGAGTGAATACTTATATTTTCTTTCTGACCTGCCTCAACTTTTTTCTCAAAGAGCTGAATTTTTTCATTTAGGGGAGTTAGAATATCCTTTATATTCTTTTCATTTCGCTCTGTAAACTTTAGGCTTTTCTCTTCCAAAATTTTATTGGCCAAGTTTTCAAACTCCTTTGTAAATTTTTTCTGTAGCTTTTCAACTTCTTCTTTCTGTTCTCGGTTTTTGTCGTTCAAATGCTCCAAATCAGCTTGTGCTCGTACAATTCTATTGCCAAGCTGTTCTTTTTCTGATTGAAGGATATGTCTTTGTTGTTCTGTCTCTTTTAACCGTTCTTGTAAAACAGATAAATTTGCGTGCATTTGTTGCTCGCGTTCCTCTAAAGCACTTTGTTTAGAGGTTGTTTTTAATTGCTGTATATAATTCCCTAGAAAATAGCCGATTACAAGACATAGGATACCAATTAGGAAGTACATATAAATTTCGTTCATGAGTATTGTAATGTGATACTGTAAAGATACTGGATCACCTACTAAATAATAAAGGGCCTATCTTGATTTAATTAACATAGAATAAGCAAAAATATATTTCAATACGGAATCCTTTATTTCTTGATTTTAAAAGAACCAGAGTTGGCATCAAACGAAATCATATCTGCAGGAAATAGCGTTTCAAAGTTTTTATGTTCGATAAGTTTACAAGGCTCTTCAAACGGATTAGTTCGTCCGTCTAAAATCAACATTTTATCACATAACTGTATAGCCAATTCTATCTCATGACTGGTAAACAGAATTGTTTTTTCGGTTTTATGTGCAATAGATTTCAAGAGTTTTAAAATCTGAACTTTATGATATAAATCTAAATGCGTGGTGGGCTCATCTAAAAGTATAATACTAGTATCTTGAACCAATGCCCTAGCAATCATAACACGTTGTAATTGTCCGTCACTCAATTCATAGCATTTCTTATCTAGAAATGGGGTTAGCTCTAAGAGTGATACACTCTTTGTAATGAATGCAATATCTTCATCAGATAACTTCCCTAACCAATTGGTGTATGGTTGTCTGCCTAAAGCTAATAACTCTTTAACTGACATGTTTTTTGACGCAATAGGTTCTGTGAGTACTACACTAACCTTTGTGGCTAAATCTAAAGTATCGATAGTGGTTAATTCTTTTCCTTCAATTTGTATGGAGCCAGAAATCTTTGTTTGAAATCCGCCTATAGTTCTTAGTAGTGTAGATTTACCAATACCATTAACACCTACGATAGCAACCAATTCCCCTTTCTTTAAATTAAAGGAAATATTTTCGGCTATGACTTTTTTGTCATATCCAATAGATAAATTACTGATATTCAGTATTATATTTGAATTTTTGTATTTGATAACTTTATCAGGTTTAATTAAAACATCATTTTCTTTTTGCGAACTAATAACCATATCACCACGGGTGCCCCAAAAATACTAGTTATCGCATTGATAGGAAGTACACTCATTGAGCCTGGCAGTTGAGCAATCGTATCACAAATCAGCATTAAAATAGCGCCACAACACAATACTGCTGGTATCAAAATCTTATGGTCTGTTGTATGAAATAGTTGTCGAGTTAAGTGCGGCACCGCTAAGCCTATAAAAGCTATGGGGCCTGCAAAAGCAGTAATACATCCTGCTAAAAGTCCAGTTGCTATGATAATAATATAGCGTGATTTTTTTAAATGGATTCCTAAGCTCTTTGCGTAATTCTCACCCAGTAAAAAAGCATTAAGCGATTTAATAGAGCGTATACTTAATAGTATGCCAATACATGTGCAAAGGCACAGAATTGACAATTGCATCCAAGTAAGATTACCTAAACTACCAAATTCCCAAAAGATAAATTGTTGCAATTTTTCGGCTTTGGTAAAATAGGAGAGTACACTTACAATAGCGCCCGTAATACTACCGAACATTAAACCAATAATGAGTAATGCCATGGTATCTTTTATTTTGACGGCGACTGTTAGAACTACTAAAAGCACAAGAAAACTACCCATACTTGAAGCGATAGCCAAAGCAATATCGTTAAAGGCTGAAAACGTTATAAACCCTGAAAATAGGGAAGAGCCCATAATTAATAAAGCAGCGCCTAAACTTGCCCCAGAACTTATACCCAATACATAAGGGCCTGCAAGCGGATTTCTGAACAAAGTTTGCATCAATAGACCACTTAAGGCTAAGCCACTGCCAACCAAAATAGCGGTTAAGGCTTTCGGTATACGATAATTCCATATGATATAGAAATTTGATGATTCACCAATATCAGAACTGAAAATAACTTTTATAGTGTCAATAACCGATATGCTCACAGAGCCAAGACTGATATTTAAACTTAGGCAAACAAGCAGCACTAGGAGTAGAGCCAGAAAATGAATAGTGTATGTAGGTTGTTTAGACAATTAATTTAAAGGTTTAAAGAAGAAAGGTTTATGTTCAGGTAAAAGACCTGGGTGTAAAATATGAATTAAATCTTTTAATACAAGATCCGGTCGTTGTGGTGCTAATTCATAATATAAATTGCCGCCGGTTTCGCCAACAGTTTTGGCAAAGGTGTAAACTTTTTTGTTTTTAAATGCATTAAACTGCAGATAGTGCGCACTTGAAGATTCCATTTCTGTGTATGACTTGAATTGCGCAGGTCCGATCCAATATTCAGCATTTTTAGCAACTACTAAAACACTTTCCCAACTTAAAGAAAGACTACCGCTTTCAGGTGTTTCTTTCCATATATAATTGGCATTGGCATCTTTTAGAAAATTAGCGGCCCAACTTTTTCCGCCGGGTAAATACCAAACATCTTTATAAAGGGCTCCGCTAAGTACGGTTGGTACGGTATGTGCAGTTTCAGCTATTTTTTTAGCATCTACATAAGACTTTTCGATTTCATAGAAAATAGTATTTGCTTCGGTTTCTTTTTTAAAGAATGGTGCGAAAAATTTAATCCATTCCGCTTTTCCCAGTGGCGTTTCTTCTACCCAGTCACCATTGTAAATAACAGGTATTTGAGAGCGTTGTAGAGTCTCATAAGCGCTGTTACTACCACTAACGCCAAAACCTACCACTAAGTCTGGCTGTAAGGCTAAAACGGCTTCTGTGTTTAAGCTTTCGTTTATCCCAAGTTCTTTAATTTGTCCGGTATCGATTCGTTTTCTAGCAGCTTTAGAAGAGACGTATTTGGTGTCTGAAAATCCGATAAGTTTATCTAATTCACCTAAAGCTTCAAGTGCTGGTATATGGGTAGTTGAGGTTACAACTATGTTTTCTATTGGTACGGAGATTATGGCGTCATACTCATTTTTATCCAAAGTTATGAATGCTTGTTTTTCTCTAGGGATTAAAGCATAGGTAAAAGAAGCTTCTGCATTTGGCCAAGGCGTCAGTATTTTAAGAATAGTAATGCCTGAGGCTTTTTTTTCGATTGAAAACCCCTTTGCATAAGCAATATCTACATTTTTAGGGGTAGATTCTAATGGTAGCGATTCCTTCTTTTGTTGTTTGCAACCGCATAAAAAGAGTAAGTAACTTAGAAAGAGAAGTTGTTTAAGCATTTATATTTTACATCTATTTTTCAAAAGTAGTATTATAAAAGTTTACCTAGAAAGATTAAACAAAATGTTTATTTTCGCCGTGAATTTTGGTTTTCGCTGCTTATGGTAGTGAAATTAAAAGGGAATCCGGTGTAAATCCGTAACTGTTCCCGCAACTGTAAGTTTATGTCAACTATATCTATTGGCGAATAGATTTCAATTGGCACTTCTGTAAAGAAGATGTTATTTTCTTCATAGCCACTTTGATTACTGAACCGGTTCAGTAACATGGGAAGGCGAAATAACATAAAACGAGTCAGGAGACCTGCCTTATTCAAACAACAATGTTAAACTTTCGGGATAAAGGTTTGCGTATGGATACAGACATACTACGCTCCCGTTTATGAATTTAAACGAATGAAAAATTATTTTTTGTGGCCAACGGTCACAGTATTACTATGCGCAAAAGTAGGAGCGCAACAAGAACAAGACTCCATTAATACATTACAGTTAGAGGAGGTTGTTGTCAGCGATTCACGGTTTCAATTAAAGCGTGAAAACTCTGGTAAGACAGTCGTTTCCATTTCTCAAAAAGAATTGGAACAAAACCAAGGTCGGTCTATTGCCGAAATTATCAATACTAAAAGCGGCATTGAAATAAACGGAACTAGAAGTTATGCTGGTCAGAATTTATCTACCTACGTTAGGGGAGGAAATAACCGCCAAGTTTTGGTGATTATTGATGGTATTCAGGTTTCAGACCCATCTGGTACTAGCGCAGAGTATGACCTACGTCTTTTAAATACATCGCAAATAGAAAGTATTGAAATTTTAAAAGGTTCTGCGAGTACACTTTATGGAAATTCTGCAGCAACAGCGGTTATAAATATTACAACCAAACAAGCAAAGAAAGAAGGACTTTCAATGGATGTGATTTCGAGTATGGGTACCAACCAATCTCAGGATGACCAGAATTATAATATTTCTGATTTTTCAAACACGGTGAACCTTAGTGCTAAAAAGGGTAAGTTGACTTTTTTGGCTTCTGGAGGTCATCAATTCACGGACGGATTATCAGCAGCCATTGGCACTGAAGCGGATGCACTGTCACGAATAGATGGAAATGTGAAAATTGGTTATCAATTTTCTAGACGTTTCAATATTACGGCGTCTGCATTTTATAATAAATTGAATAGCGATTATGATAACGGGTTCCCAATTGAAGATGCCGATTTTTCATTTACCAGTGAACAATCTCGTTTTGGTTTAGCTTCAACTTATGGTTACGAAAAGGGTAGTATGCATGTAAATGTGGCATATAATCAAATAGATAGGTCTTTTATTTCTAGTTTTCCGGCTGCTTACGATTCTCGTTCTATTGTAGTAGATGTTTTTAACAAGTATACATTTGCAGAAAAAATATATACTATAGTTGGTTTAAATTATATTGACAATCAGACATTGTTTTCAGAGGAGCAAAATTCGAACACAGTCGACCCATATATGAACATGGTATATATTGGCGATGACGGTATTAACTTAAATGCAGGAGTACGCTTAAATAATCATAGTAACTATGGTTCTAATTTTATTTTTAACATTAATCCGTCCTACAGAATTAATATAAACTCTGGGTATTTAAAATTCATGGGCTCATATGCTACTTCGTACATAGCACCAAATTTATCGCAATTATATGGTCCGTTTGGAGCCAATAAAGATTTGAATCCTGAAGAGGATACTACTATAGAGGGCGGTTTAGAATTTAAATTGTCAGATAAGTTTACAATGAACGCTGTTTATTTTAATAGGTCTGAAGATGATAGAATCGAATACGTAACTATTGACCCAAATACATTTGAAAGTCAATATCGTAATTCAGCAAATACAGTTCATTTTAATGGAGTGGAGGTAGGCTTTAGTTCAAAACCTGTTAAAGACTTTACATTGGATGCGAACTATACGCTTACAAGTTCTAAAAAAGGCTTGGCATTAAGAGTACCAAAAAATAAAGCTAATGTAAGTTTAGGATACAGTATTGGAGTAAAAACCTATGTAGGACTTACGTATCAATACGTTTCTAACCGAACAGATACTGATTTTGCGACTTTTTCAGAAGTTACTTTAGGTAGTTTTAGTTTAGCTAACCTACAATTAAAACATGATTTCTCGAATAGATTTGGAGCCTTTATAGCCGTTGATAATATTTTGAATGAGGAATATACAGAGCTAGTGGATTATACGACTAAAGGAAGGAATTTACGACTAGGATTTAAAATGAGTTTATAATAAAAAGGACAGCTTTAAAGCTGTCCTTTTTCTATCTTTTTTGTCGATTTAAAATTCTAAATCGTAAACTGTATCATCAATCATTTTATCATTGATTGGATTGCCAACTTTAGAACTTATAAAAACTTCTATCGGATTTAAAACAGTAAAATCACGTTTGCCAGTTTGTCCGGTAATGGCTTCTATAGCCCTAGCTAATAGAGGTTCGTTCTGTTCCCCTAAAATACCGAGGTTGCCATAATCTTCTTTCAAAAAAATATCTGGCTGTAAACCGCTTATAAAATCTGAAAACCCTTCTGCATTCTCATTTCTACCAATTAAAGGTTGAATGGCCCATTGATTATTTGGGTTAATTTTATTTACTCTAGATGGTGTGTATAAGTAAGAGTTATCTCGATCATCGACCAATGTTGTTGAAAATTCATTTTTACCTCTCGTTACATCTCCAATTTGAATAACATCAATATACGGTTCTAAGCTATTGATAAGTAATTCGCTAGCTGACGCAGAACTAGAAGATGTTAGTACGTACAATTTAGAAAAGCCTAATGAATTGATTGTTTTTCCATTAACCTTATCAGCAAAATATACTTCTAATTGGCTATCGTTAAATTGGTTTTGAAGTTTATCATTGTATCTTTTTCTTAAAAATACCTCTGATGTATTTGTGCCATAAATCATACTTGCTAATAGACGTGTAGTATTTACCGAACCACCAGGATTATAACGCAAGTCCATTACCAAATTAGTTATACCAGCAGATTTTAAAGCTTCAATGGCAGCATAAAGTTCATCGTCATATTCATTGGTAAATTGGTTATACATGATATAACCAATATTTTCCCCTCCAATTTCGAAAGACTTGGAAATGTAAACAGGGTTTTCGGCAAGAGCTTCCGCTTTGGTAAGTGTTACCTCTTCTTCATTGGGAACAATATTACCGGTAACAAAATCTGCCATATTTAAAGTATATGAATCGCTACCTGTAAAAAGGAGCTCCTCGTAATTCGACAATGTTAAAGTTTGCCCATCAACACCAGTAAACAAATCTCCTCTTAGAATATCAGCAGTAGCGGCATTTGAATTTGGTATGATGTATCGAACGATACCAAATAATTCTTCACTATCCTGAAAACGAACGAGTCCGAATTCAAGACCATTACTTTTAGAGATACCTGCTAATGAATTAGTAAGTTCGCGATAATCTTCATTATAAAAACTAAAGCGATCTTCAATATATTGCAATTTATTTTCAAAAAAAGCAACAGGGTTTTCTTCTGAATCTAAGAAAGCAGTGTACTCAGCTCTACCTTCTTTGGTATTTACAAAACGCTCATCGCCCAAATCATCCACGTTGGCTTGCCAGAAATACCAAAAATTCATGGCTTTCCACATGAAATCTTGAACTTCTACATCAGCAGAACCATCTGGATCAATGGTTTTGGTTAAGGTCAAATCCTCATCCTTGGAACAAGAAAAAATAACCGCTATAACAAGTAATAATAAAATCTTCTTCATAACTAGGGAAACTAAAATCTTTGAATTTTATTTCTTTTGAGTAAGGGAAAATTTTGAGGTAGGTACGCTGTTGTTTAATAATAATGTAGCATTTCTAGGATCGTGTAGTTTAGAGCTTGAAATAACACGCGCAGGAATTATGACATCAAAATTTCTTTTAGCTCCTATACCCGTAATTTCTTGAATTGCTCTTGCAAGAAGAGGTTCGTTAGCATCACCAAGAACACCTAAATTGGTAATATCTTCATCAAGTTCAATATCAGGTATTAATCCGTCTGCATAATCAGAAAAGCCTGCACTATTTTCCACTCTACTAATAATAGGTTGAAGACCCCATTGTACATTAGGATTTATATTATTTACTCTGGTTTCATCATAAACATTCCCACCTTCTGGATCATCAACAAATAATACGGAACCTTGGTTTTTACCAACTGTAGTAGAGCCGATATGAACAACATTGATATAAGGTTCTAAACCGACCATTACCAATTCACTTGCCGAAGCCGAACTTGAAGTAGCTATAATATATACTTGACTTAGGTTTAATGTATTTAAAGCAGCGTTCGAATTACCATCGAAAGCACCGGTGGTGCTTACAAAATAATTATCTGTTGAACTACTGTCGAATTCTGCTTGTAATTTTGCATTATAAATAGTTCTAAAAAGTAAATCTGAAGTACTAGTACCTTTTATTAAACTAGCTAAGATAGTAGCAGTAGAACCTCGACCACCTAAGTTGTATCGTAGATCTAAAACCAAATCGGTTACACCTTGAGATATAAAATCGGCAAAAACGGCATTCATGTCATCTTCTGATCCGGATACAAATTGGTTGTACATGAAATAACCAATTTTTCTATCTCCCGATATAATAACTTCAGTCACAAAAATAGGGTCTTCTTGTAAACCTTCTTGTTTAGTTAAAGTAACCTCCTTATTAATTGGGCTAATAGTATTATCTACTATTTCGGCCATGTTTAAAGTATAAGTGTCGTTATCACCAAACAGAAGATCTATATAGTTTGTTCTATTTAAGTTTGTGCCATTTACACCAGTGAAGACTTCGCCTCTTTTAATATCTTTATTAGAAGCGTCAGAACCTTTAATAATATATTCCACATAACCGAAAACATCATCAGTGTCACCTATTAATGATAGTCCAAATTGCAGACCATTACTTTTAGATACACCTGCAGAGCTATTTACTAAATCTGTATAATCATCACTATAAAAAGTGAATCTATCTTCAGAAAAAAGCAATTTATTCTCTAAAAAATCAACTGGTTCTGGGTTAGCGCTAAGAAATTCTTCATAACCTGCTTGAGTATCAAAACGGTCATCTGCTAAATCTGGCACATCACCTTGCCAAAAATAATAAAGGTTTAAAGTTTGCCAAAAAAAGTTTTGAACTTCAATGTCAACTACAACTGGTACTTCCTCTTCAGGAACTTCAATTACTTCTTCTTCAAGTATGGGGTCATCATCATTTTTATTACAAGAAAGAACAACGAAGCCTAAGCATAGGAGGGACAAGAAAAATTTTTTCATAGTTTTTTTTAATTTTTATTGATAACAATAAACGTTCCAATTTCTAGAACATTCATTTGAATGCAATTAATATACGTCTTTTTAAATACGGATATATTTGCTGTAAGGATGTTAAATTTAGTAACAAGCAATCAAATTAAAAATTAATTGTAACAAAAATCGTTCAACTTCGTCTTCTTTTTGTAAGCCTGTTAGCAAGCTTACAAACAGCCAAACCAAAATGAAGCAAACAGAGTTTTTAAATATTGTATTACCGTTTAAGGATAAATTGTTCCGCATGGCCAAAAGATTATTGGTGTCAACGGAGGAAGCTGAAGATGCAACGCAAGAGATTCTTATAAAGTTATGGGATAAGAAAAATAAAATGGAGACCTATAATAATGTTGAAGCATTTGCGATGACCATGACAAAAAATTTCTGTTTGGACAGATTGAAGTCTAAACAAGCAGGTAATTTAAAATTGGTGCATAGTAATTATACTGATTCTAGTACTTCACTACAAAGTGAGTTAGAAGCTAAAGACAGTATTAGTTGGGTTGAACGAATTATGGCCGAATTACCAGAGCAACAAAAAATGGTATTACAATTGCGAGATGTAGAGCAATACGAATACGAAGAAATAGAAAAATTACTGGATATGAAGCCTACAGCCATACGGGTAGCTTTATCCAGAGCACGAAAAACCGTAAGGGAAAAATTAATTGAAAAGCACAATTATGGAATTGCATAACATAGAAAAATTAATAGAGAAATATTTTGAGGCTACCACCACAGTTGCTGAAGAAGAAACGCTAAGGGAGTATTTTTCAAAAGAGAGTGTTGCACCTCATTTAGAGCAACATGCGCCTTTGTTCAATTATTTAACCAAAGCTAAAGAAGAACGCTTTACAAAGCAGGTCCCGTTAAAACCTAGAATAAATTATTTGAAATGGGTTTCTGTTGCCGCGATAGCAGTCTTTATGGTCGGGTTGTATATGTATCAACCAACACCAGTCCCAGTTACTTTAGCAGACGAGTATACACAGGAAGAAATTGAGTCTGCACAAGAGGCTTTTGCCTTATTAGCAATGAATTTTAATAAAGGTACTGAGCAACTGTATCATTTAGAAGAATTCGAAAAAACAACAAATAAATTTTTAACCAAAAAATAATTAAAATGAAAAAGATAGTACTATTAACAATGTTGGTTTTGGCTCCGATTATTTCAAGAGCTCAAGATATTTTCGATAAATACGAAGATAATGACAAAGTGACCTTTGTTGCCATGCAACCTAAGATGTTTCAAATGTTAGGTAAAATGAGTGTAAGCTCAGATGACCCAGAAGCAAAAGAGTTTTTTGAACTTGTAAATTCAATTACAAGCTTTAAAGTCATTACAACCGATGACGCAGCTATTTCTAAAGATGTAGATAGTTGGGTGACCAATCGCTTAAAAAGTTCATCATTTGAAGAATTAATGCGAGTAAGGGATGGTGGTTCTAATGTGAAATTTTATGTAAAAGAAGGTAAAGACAGTGACCATGTTAAAGAGTTATTAATGTTCGTAACCGGTATGAAAGATATAGACATTAATGGTAAAAAACTCGAAACGGTTTTACTATCCTTGACAGGAGATATCAATTTACGATCGGTATCTAAATTGACCGATAAAATGGATTTACCAGGAGGTAATCAATTAGGGAAAGCATCTAAAAAGGGGAATTAAATAATAATCAATAAGCGCTAATCCCTAATTAAATTAACGCTTTTGAGAAACAAGTATTCATCAATTCATCAATCACTTTTATCCTATAATAGGGTAGAGGTACTAAAAACAACAATCATGAAAAAAGTAGCAGTAGTATTTTTAATGGCAATTTTACCCGCATTGGGTTTCTCACAGTCTGTATTCGATAAGTATGAGGATATGGATAACGTAGGTTCTGTAATCGTAAACAAAGGTATGATAGACTTAGTCTCTAAATTAGGAGGAATGAGTGATGATGCCGAAGCGAAGGAGTTTATGGACGTAGCTAGTGGACTTAAAAATATAAAAGTTTTTATGACCGAAGACGCATCTGTTTCGGCAGATATGTCTGAAACGGTAAAAAAGTATCTTAAGTCTTCGAAATTAGAAGAATTAATGCGAGTAAAGGACAAAGATGTAAATGTTAAGTTCTATGTTAGAGATGGTGCTAAAAAGGACCATGTGACAGAATTATTAATGTTTGTATCAGGATTGGATAATGTTGAAATAGGTGATCATGGTAGAAAACTGGAAACTGTTTTGGTCAGCCTAACTGGTGATATCGATTTAAATAAAATTGGATCGATTACCAACAAAATGAATTTACCGCAAGATTTGAATAAAGCTTCTGGTAAGTAATTTATTTTTAGGAAAGGACTTTTCGTAAAACCGGAGGGTTCTTTCCTTCAATTTTAAAAAATGCATTATGAAAAAAGTATATTGGGTTTTAGTAATGGTAATAGGTTTTACCATTTCATCCTGTTCTTCAGAACAAAGTCTACAGCAGTATTTTATTGCTAGTTCAGAGAATCCGAATTTCATGTCTTTCGATTTACCTTCTAGTCTTTTGAATTTAGAAAAGGCAGAATTTAGTGAAATTCAAAAAAAGACAGCAAGTTCTCTTAAGAAGCTAAACATTCTAGCATTTCAGAAAAAGGATAATAACACTGCCGATTATGAAGTACAAAAGGCAGCTATTAAGACGATTTTAAAAAGTTCAGATTTTAGCGAATTAATGAAGATGAATACATCTTTTGGAAAAGCTACAATTCAATTGAAAGGGGACGATGATACCATAGATGAAATTGTAATCTATGGAGATAATGACGAAAAAGGATTAATTCTGGTTCGTGTTTTGGGTGATGATATGAACCCAGCAAGTTTCGTGCAATTGATACAAGCAATGGAAAAATCTGATTTTGACGGTAAAGGCCTTGAACAACTCGGAAATTTGATAAAAGGCTAATTATTTAGCGTATTATTTTTAAAACAAAAAAACCTGTTACGTATAAGTAACAGGTTTTTTTGTTTTAAAATGAGGTTTAAACTTATTTTTAATGTGACCTTTTAAAAAAAAGTGTGTCATATTATTGAGGACGATTAAATAAGAACCTAAATAAAAAACTATTTAAAATGGAAGACGCACAAGTATGGATTGACAAAGGAATTGATTTTATAATGGTATTCGGACCAAAAATTATTGGTGCGATTTTAATTTATATTATTGGTTCTTGGGTTATAAAGAAATTGGTTGGTGTTGCCAGAAAAGGTATGACCAAACAAGAGTATGACGAATCACTCAAAAAGTTCTTATTAAGTTTAGTTAAATGGGCACTTACTATCTTTCTTATTATCACTGTTATTTCAACATTAGGGGTTGAAACTACAAGTTTTGCTGCTCTAATAGCCGCTGCTGGTTTAGCTATTGGCTTAGCTTTACAAGGATCATTATCAAATTTCGCAGGTGGTGTTTTACTTATTATTTTTAAACCTTATAAAATTGGAGATTTAATTGAAGCACAAGGTGTTTTAGGTAATGTAAAAGAAATTGAAATCTTTACAACTAAGTTAATTACCCCTCAAAATAAATTGGCTATCATTCCTAATGGTGCGATGGCAAATGGAAACATCATCAACTATACTGCAGAAGGTAAAATGAGAGTTGATACCACAGTTGGTGTGAGTTATGATTCTGATCTTCAAAAAACTAAAGATGCTTTATTAGCTATGTTAGTGGCAAACCCTAAAGTGTTAAAGGATCCAGCCCCATCGGTTAACGTATCTGAATTAGCAGATAGTTCTGTGAACCTAGCAGTACGCCCTTTTTGTAAGCCAGAAGATTATTGGGATGTATATTTTGCAACTATAGAAGGAACTAAGAAAGCATTGGATAGTGCAGGTATTGAAATTCCTTATCCACACGAAGTTCAAATTAATAAGTAATAATAGGAAGAAAAAAGACCACCGGAAGGTGGTCTTTTTATTTAAGCAAATTTTGAAATTAGTATCCTACTATTATTAAATTCCGGTATAATTACTTGGAGATATTTGCTTGAGCTCTTTTTTGATAGCATCGGAAACTTCTAAGGTGTCAATAAAATTAGCAATAGAATCTTTATTGATTTTTTCATTTGTACGCGTAAGTCCTTTCAAAGCCTCATATGGATTTGGATAACTTTCACGCCTTAAAATAGTTTGAATTGCTTCGGCAACAACCGCCCAATTATTCTCTAAATCTTGTTCGAATTTATCTCTATTTAAAAGTAACTTATTCAATCCTTTTAAGGTAGATTGAAAAGCAATCATGGTATGGGCAAATGGTACACCTACATTACGGAGTACAGTACTATCTGTTAAATCGCGTTGTAATCTTGAAACTGGTAATTTTGCAGATAAATGTTCAAAAATAGCGTTAGCAATACCTAAGTTACCTTCTGAATTTTCGAAATCGATAGGGTTTACTTTATGAGGCATTGCAGACGAACCAACTTCACCAGCCTTAATTTTCTGTTTAAAATAATCCATGGATACATACGTCCAAAAATCACGGTCTAAATCTAATACGATAGTATTAATACGTTTAAGAGTATCGAAAAGTGCGGCCATATGGTCGTAATGTTCAATTTGTGTTGTTGGAAAAGAATGTTGAAGGCCTAATTTTTCTTGAACGAAATTTTGACCGAATTCTCTCCAATCTATAGAAGGGTATGCGACCAAATGCGCATTAAAATTACCAGTTGCACCGCCAAATTTAGCAGCACTAGGTATATCGTTCAATAAATTAAATTGTTCTTTTAATCGAACTACATACACCATTATTTCTTTTCCTAATCGTGTAGGAGATGCAGGTTGACCATGCGTTCTTGCTAGCATTGGTATATCTGCCCATTCTAATGTTAGAACATCTAGTTTTTCTAGCAATTCGAAATATTGTGGAACATAAACTTCATTCATCGCTTCTTTAATAGAAAGAGGAATGGCAGTGTTATTAATGTCTTGTGATGTTAATCCGAAGTGAATAAACTCTTTAAATTTAGAAAGGCCCAAAGAGTCAAAAGCCTTTTTTATAAAATACTCAACCGCTTTAACATCGTGGTTGGTTACTTTTTCTATCTCTTTAATTTCTAGTGCATCTGCTGTAGTAAACTCCGTATATATTTTACGTAATTCTTTGAACTTAGAAGAATCAAAAGTAGATAACTGTTTTAAAGGAATCTCACAAAGAGCAATAAAATATTCTATTTCTACTCTTACTCTATACTTTATCAAAGCTTCTTCAGAAAAATAAGAAGACAATGATTTGGTTTTTGAACTATAGCGGCCGTCGATTGGAGAAATGGCATTTAATGCGTTTAGAGACATAATTAATGGTTGAATTAATAAGCGGCAAATATACCTATTCATAGCATAGATTAAAACACTATTCGATTTAAGTTACAGTCAAAAAGTGATTTTCAAATAAAAGAAAATGTAGTTCTAATTTGATTTGGTTAATTTTTTTTAAGTGCTTTTAAAGTCATTCTTGCGCGTGCTTTATAAGCAGCACTGCCATTTTCATAATTCTGTTTTAAAATAACTTGTAATTCTGGATGAATCCAAGTTATGTTTTTGCCAAGCAATAAAAGAGTTGTCATTGAATATGCTTTAGGGGCAACTTTATGGTTGCCAATGAGCCAATCGAATGCTGCTTCAGCAATAATATTTAAATGTTCTTTGGTAAGCACTTTTTTTGAAAGTGATGTTTTATTTGAATAATGATTTTCAACTAGAAGCGAGCATATTTTTGAGGCTGGCCGAATTGATGATTCTAAGGTTAAGTTAGAAAGCGAAAATGTAAATGCATCTATATGTGGAAAAATAAATTCTAACTTTTTCTTTACAAGAGATTCTAATACCCAACTTGCTTTGCATGATATGGGGTCTATATTATCTTTAGAAATAGCTATTAAAACAGGAATTAGTGGGAGATTTTCTTCAATTTTATTTGCCATCTTACTACGATTTTCTCGTGTTGCATTAACATAATTCAATGCTTGGCAAAGTTCTTCATTGGTCATAAAATTGTATCTTTATTCGATATTTCCCCCAAATATGAAATTACTAAAAAAAATTAGCCTAGGTGTGGTTTTAGTTTTGATAGCCATGCAATTTTACAGTCCTACAAAGAATATTTCCCCTGGTAATCATACCCAAATTTTTATTAAAGAGACCAATCCTTCTCCTCAGTTGAAGGCTTTATTTGAAACCTCTTGTTATGATTGCCATAGTAATAATACTGCTTACCCATGGTATAATAATATTGCTCCAATTTCATATTGGATTGGCAGTCATGTAAAAGAAGGAAAGAAGCACTTAAATTTTTCTGAATGGCAAACCTATTCGATAGATAAGAAAGACCATCTTTTAGAAGAGATTGAAGAAATGGTTGTTCAAGAAGATATGCCATTAACCGAGTACACGTATCTGCACAGCAATTCTAAGCTAACTGATGAGGAAGTGGGTGAAATTGTAGCGTGGGTAAAGCAAACAAGAATTATTTACCAATTAGGGAAGCAACCAAAGTAGGAACCCCTTTGACTGCGTTTTCTGAGATAACAGTCAAATTACCATTCAAAGCACCTTTAATTACTGGTTTTGGATCTATGAAGAATATAGGTGTATTTGCCTTCGCAAAATCTATAAGGCTTGCCGCCGGATAAACTTGCATTGAGGTACCTATGATTATGAGATAATCGGCCTTCTCGGTAATATTTATAGCATCTTCTAATAAGGGAACAGCTTCACCGAACCAAACAATATGGGGTCTAATCTGATACCCTTTTTTGCATTTGTCTCCTAATAGAATATCGTTACTACAGTCAAATACATCATCGGTTGAAGCCATGCTTCTGGCTTTTAATAATTCGCCATGTAAATGAAGCACGTGAGAACTACCGGCTCGCTCATGTAAATTATCAACGTTCTGTGTTATAATATGTACATTATAGTGCTTCTCCAGTTCAACCAAAGCTAGGTGAGCTTGATTCGGATACACGCTTAATAATTGTCTTCTACGTTGGTTGTAAAATTCTAAGACCAATTGTGGGTTGTTATGAAAACCTTGAGGAGAGGCAACTTCCATAACGTCATGACCTTCCCATAACCCATTAGCATCTCTAAACGTTTTTAATCCGCTTTCGGCCGATATTCCTGCTCCGGTTAATACAACAATATTTTTCATGGGTTCTTTCAAATTCAGCTTAAAAATATACTTTTCTTATCTTGGATGCATGATAGATGAGAAGCTTTTGGCGTATTTAGAAGAATTTATTTCAGAAAAAAGAATGAGGCGGTTTAATGATATATTAAGCCATAGAACCAATTTTATAACGGTTGCTGTAGAAGATGTTTTTCAAATGCATAATACTAGTGCGGTAATACGTAGCTGTGAGTCATTTGGCATACAGCAAGCGCATTTAATAGAAGGTAAATATGGCCAACGCTTAGATGAGGAAATTGCTATGGGTGCTCAAAAATGGGTAGATGTTAAAAGATATAAAAATTCAAAAGAGGTCGTTGATGTACTTAGGAATAAAGGGTATAAAATTGTTGCTACCAGCCCTCACGCAGATAGTTCATTATTGCAAGATTATGAATTAGATGGTAAAATGGCGTTATTCTTCGGTACTGAAAATAAGGGTTTAAGTGACTACGTACTAAATAATTCTGATACTTCCTTAAAAATTCCAATGGTAGGTTTTACCGAAAGTTTGAATATTTCAGTATCAGCAGCAATAATTCTACAACACTTAACAACTAAATTAAAGTCTTCCGATTTTGACTGGAAGCTGACCCCTGCAGAAATGATGGAGAAACGTTTGGACTGGACAAAAAAATCTATAAAAAGTATCGATGATATCTTGATTAGATATCATGCTGATAATTAAATTTTACTTAACTTGTTATCTAATAACTAATTGATAAACAGATGTATTACATATTAATAGTGTTAGCAGTTTTATTAGCAATATTAATTATCCTATCCTTGTTAGCTCCTAAAAGTTACCATGTATATAGGTCAGTAGAGATAGACCATCCTACGCAAAAAGTTTGGGGACAACTTAAATATTTAAAGAAGCAACAAGAGTGGTCACCATGGGCAAGAAAAGACCCGAATATGAACCAAAAATTTACGGGTATAGATGGTGAAGTTGGTGCAGTAAGTTATTGGAATGGCAATAAAGAAGTTGGTGAGGGAGAGCAAGAAATAACTAAAATAATTGACGGTAAGCGAATTGAACAAGATTTAAGATTTTTAAAACCGTTTAAATCTCAGTCTGATTGTTATATGGATTTGGAGGAACTGGATAATAATAGGAGTAAAGTGACTTGGGGGTTTACAGGAACTAATAAATTTCCTATGAGTATTATGATGTTATTTATGAGTATGGATAAAATGGTAGGTAAAGATTTTGAACAAGGATTAGAGAATTTAAAAAACAATTTAAACAACTAAATATGGTTGCATGGTTTGAAGTTCCTGTTATTAAGATGGAAAGAGCTAAAATGTTCTACGAAACTATCTTAGACATATCCATATTAATTAATGAGTTTGGAGGCTTTAAAATGGGATGGTTTCCTAATAACAAAAAGCCTGGTGAAGCAACTGGTTCTTTGGTGCAGCATGAACATTACGTTCCTAGCTTGACTGATGGACCTCTAGTTTATTTTTCATGTGAAGATGTGTCAAATGTTTTGAATAAGGTGGAAGCAGCAGGGGGGGAAGTACTTCAGCCTAAAACCGAAATAGGTGACGGTCATGGTTTTATGGGTCTGCTGAAAGATACTGAGGGAAATAGGATTGCCCTCCATTCTAATGCCTAGTATTCACTTTCACTATTGCTTTGGTTCTAACAAAACGATATCAAAATCATTTTCAAGAACAACTTTACCATTGGCTACAGTACTTTCGGTTTCAGAATATCTGTCATAAAGTTTTGTGCCATCTCCAAATACACCTTTTACCGAGATTGATTTTTTCCCTTTTGGTAAGTCAAGAGCAATAACAACTTTATCAAAAAACTCATCTTTATTCAAATACCTGCTGAAAACATAGGGCTCTTTAGTGATTATTTTATGAATACCAGCTCCGATGGCCGGGTGGTCATTTCTAAATGAACCAATTTGCTGCCAATGATTTAAAATTTCTTTTGTCTGTGCTAAACTATCAAGCTCATTCCAATTCATAAAAGATCTTAATGTGGCATCACCCTCAGTATTTTCAATCGTTAAGTCTCTTGCCGTTTCATCGCCATAATAGATCTGTGAAGCACCAGGGGTTAATAGAAGAACATTTGCAGCTCTTTTTGGGTTTGTACGTTCTTTGTCGAAAGGCTGACCATCATCGTGCGATGTAAGGTAGTTTAAAACACTTTTGTCTTTTAAAGTAGTATGTAGCAGTTTGCTATATTTAGAAAAAATGGATTCGTAGTCCTTTTCAGCGTCTGTCTTTAATTCAAAGTTTATAAGACTTTTGAAACCGTTAGCAAAATAATCTACTTTTTTATCCCCAAAATCATATTCTCGACCACCGGAAATTCCGTAATTATATACTTCACCAACCATATAGAAAGGGTTGTTGTCTAAAACCTTATCAGCATTTTTCTTTTTCCAAAGCTCAAATGCCGCCGACGATTCTTTATAGAGTTCTGCCCATGCATTTTCATTGGCATGTTTTACGGTATCAACCCTAAAACCATCAACCCCATATTTATTTATGTAATCGGTAAGCCACTTCATGATATAAAATCGAGGAGCCCTAGGGTGTCCAGTTCTATCAAAAAATAAATCAAGTTCATCTAATTCCTCACTTAATCTGCCTTCGGTTTTCCATTTGGCAAGTAGTGCGTCAGGTAAATTTATTGCCGTATCAGATTCTGTTAATATGTCGGGCAAATTTGCTACTAAGGTGCAGTTTGTGGTATTTTCATATGTAGTGAATTCGCAAGTAGGAGAGGTGCGTACCCATTCTTCTGGCCATACAGGGTCTTTTTCGGTAACTGGGCCTGTGTGGTTCAAAACCACATCTAATAGAACGCGAATACCATTTTCATGAGCTGTTTTAACCAGAGTTTCCAAATCTTTTTCGGTTCCAAAATTAGGGTCTAATGCTGTCCAGTCTTTTGCCCAATACCCATGGTAAGCATATGTATTGCCAGTGCCTTCATCGGTGGCACCATGAACTTGCTCTATTACAGGGGTAAACCATATAGCGTTTACGCCAAGCTTAGTAAAATAACCATCTTTAATTTTTTGAGTTATACCTTGAATATCGCCACCCATAAAGCCTCTTAGCTTTCCGGTTGCCTGATCTCTTTCGAAGTTTAAATCGTTTTCTGGATTGCCATTATTAAAACGGTCTGTAAGTAAAAAATATACTGTAGCTGCTTCCCACTGAAAATTAGGATTCTTTTTTGCTGTGACAACGGTGTCGGTTACAGAAGATGTGGTTTTAGTATCTTTTGCGTTCGGTTGGCAAGATGCCAGTACGATGGCAATGAGTGCTAAAAAGTATAAATTTTTCATTTCCTAAATATTTCCTCTAAAGCTATAACAAGGATATGAATCAAAAAAATATTATTTTTTTCTATTAAGAACTTTATACTCTTCATAGCAACTACTAATGGCATCTAAAATTTGAAGGTCATTAGCTGTTGTAATAAAAGATTTTGAGTAATTACAGTTGTTTAAAATATCTTGAATATCTACTTTTTCTAACTGAAGAAATTCTGTTAGCGTTTCACGATCAAACTTAGAAGCCAATAAATTACGAATTTCATCGTCTTCTCTCATTTGCCTAAGTTTACGCATTTGTGCAGGTTTCTTGCCAAAGAGGTTTCGTAGTAAATCCGCTGGGTTAAGAATAGCGCCCAGTACCTTTGTAACAGCACTAGGGTTTTTGTTACCTCCCTCATAACTTACACCTAGACCCGATATGCTATATTGATAAGCATTGTTGATAGGAAGGTTTTTCACATCAATTTCTAAATAACCGGTAAGCTGATATGGTCTTACAATAACCTCCTCTAAAGCATACGCTAGTTCAGTTAAAGCTATTTCAGTATTCTCAAATTTAAACATGTCGTTGGTAACCCTTATTTTTTGAGACTTGAACCCAAGAAAAGAAAAGTAAAGAGTATCATTTACAGCTGCAGCGATGGAAAATTCGCCTTTTTCATTAGTAATGGTGCCAAATACTTGGTTAAGGTTGACGACATGAACGCTTTCAAGAGGTTCTTCAGTTTGTGCATTTATAACAACTGCAATTAAGCGTTGACTTTCTTCTGTTTCTTGTGAAAAACCAATAAGTGAAATGAAAGTAAATAATACTAATAAAAAATATTTCATGTTGCTATCGCCACGTTTAAGGATACAAACAAAATAAAAAAAATACGCCGAAGCGTATTTTTAATATACAATTAACTAAAAGAAATCACCCTTTCTTTTAGTGCTACGTCTTTTTCCAGAGTTAGGGCTGCTAGATTCACTTCGACCTCGGCTTCTTCCTTTAGATTCATGATCGCCATCTTTTCTTCCTTTACCACCGCGATCATCATCTCTTCTGCCGCTTCTTTTTCCTCTAAAGCTACTGCCGCCTCCATCGCTGCTTCTGCGATTACCGCCTCCGCCACCACCAGGGTTTTTGGAAACTTCTACATTTACAAATCGTCCGTCAACTTTAAACTCGGTAAACTTGTCAAGAATTTGTTGGGTAGATTCTGATTCAGTATTAAAAAACGAAAAGCTTTCTTTTACATCAACTTTAAAAACATCTTCTTGCCCTAGGCCAACCGTATCTCTAATGAAATCTTTAAGAGACATCCAGTCATAACCATCCTTTTCACCAACGTTTATGAAATAACGTACAGCACCACTAGTCGGTGTTTCGCCACCTCTTCTGCCATCACTTCTATCTCTATCGCCATCTCTATCTCTATCTCTACCGTTATCAGAAGAATTTAAATCTTTAGACTTGTTGTAGTAGTTAGAGAATCTAGTAAATTCTACCGATACAATTTTTTTAATCAGTTCTTCACGGTCAATTCCTTGAAGAACATCATTGATTGCGGGTAAATAATTTTCTACGTCTGCATTGATTTTTGTATCCTTTATTTTGTTTGCCAAGTGATACAATTGAATCTCACAGATTTCCATTCCCGTAGGAATTTGTTTAGCTATAAACTTCTGATTGATTTTGTTTTCTATAGCTTTAATCTTACGTTGTTCGCTACGTGTAATAATTACCATAGAGATACCTGACTTACCAGCTCTACCTGTTCTACCACTACGGTGCGTATACGTTTCGATTTCATCAGGTAATTGATAATTGATTACGTGAGTAATATCATCAACATCAATACCACGCGCAGCAACATCAGTTGCTACAAGCATTTGAATTTGTCTTTTACGAAAAGAATTCATTACCAAATCTCTTTGGTTCTGACTCAAATCGCCATGTAAGGCTCCTGCGTTATAACCATCTTCAATTAAATTTTCAGCAACTTTTTGGGTATCCCTTTTAGTTCTACAGAAAATAACTGAAAATATATCCGGGTTGGTATCTGCCAATCTTTTTAAAGCAGGATAACGATCTCTACCACCAACAACATAATACTCATGTTGTACGGTCGATGCTCCTGAGTTTTTTGCTCCCACGGTAATCTCTTGTGGAGAGTGCATGAATTTCTTTGCAATTACCGCTACCTCTTTAGGCATAGTAGCAGAAAACAACCAAGTAGATTTATCACTAGGGGTGCCAGAAAGAATATCTTTAATATCTTCCATGAAGCCCATATTCAACATTTCATCCGCTTCATCAAGAATACAGTAATCAATCTTGGAGATATCTACAAGACGTCTACTGATCATGTCTTTCATTCTACCAGGTGTAGCTACAATAATTTGAGCACCTCGCTTTATTTGTCTTGCTTGGTCTGTAATACTAGCACCGCCATAAATGGCAACTACATTAATATTGCGTTCGTATTTTGAATACGCTTGCATTTCTTTGGTAATCTGCAAGCAAAGCTCACGAGTAGGAGATAGTATTAAACCTTGTGTGGTTCTACTGTTACTATCAATTTTTTGAATTAATGGAAAACCGAATGCGGCAGTTTTACCTGTTCCGGTTTGCGCTAAGGCAACCAAATCGGTTTCACTTTCCAATAAAATAGGGATTGCTTTTTCCTGTACTTCTGAAGGGGTTTCAAAACCCAAATCAGCAACAGCATCTAATAAGGACTTTTGCAGTCCTAGTGCTTCAAACTTTGTCATAAATATGTTATACTAAATCGCAAATATGAATGTTGCATAGAGCGATTATCGTATATAACCTATTTAGACTCAGGGCAACACATGCTATACTAGCGGCGTTAATTAATTTGCAAAGGTACTGCGAATAATTGGACTGGTATAATAAATAGGTAAGTAATATTATGGGGCTAATATATAGCCGTAAATAGATAGGAAAGTGCCTGTAATACCAAAGATAATCATCAGTACAATAAGGCTTTTTTGTAAAATTGGGTTATCGTATATTATAATGCAAACAGCACCTAGTACGATGCAAATTTGGAAAAAAAGCATACCATAATCGAATTTTTTGGTTGCATAATCATACGTTGCTGCTAATTGCTGCCATTCTTTGACACCGATAATTACACCCATTTCTCCTTCGATGTCTTGTGTCCAATTTTCTTTTCCGACAAATGCCGAACCATTTAGAATCTCGGTTTTTTCTGCATTATATTTATCAATATTTTTTTGAACCGAAGCTATTTTATCTTCAATAACCTGAACCTTTTCATCAGTTACTATTCCACTACTTATTAGTGCGGTTAAATAATCAAGTTCACTTTCTTTTAAGCTTTCTTTGATGCTTTTTGATTGATACCAGTTAGAGTAACTGACAACATTATTATGAGCAATCATCATTTCTTCCTCTAGCTCGCCATTCACCATTTGTGATATTGCCATGAGTGCAGCAAATAGTGCGATTAATACACCGCCAATAGCTTCAGCTCTTTCTGATGCGACAGATACTTCAACGGTTTCTCTATTGTTTTTATTCTGTAACATTAATATTGTTTAAATATGCTATCAATTTTTGAACTGCTTGACCACGATGACTTATGCTGTTTTTTACAGATAAAGGTAATTCAGCAAATGTTTCTACATAACCATTAGGCTTGAATATAGGGTCATAACCAAAACCATGTTGACCTTTTTGGCTGATTGTTATTTCTCCGTTTACTTTACCTTCAAATATATGTGTTTCTCCTTTTATATTTAAAGCGATTACAGTTTTGAAATGTGCTGTTCTATCTTCTTTATTTTCTAAGTTGTTTAATAATTTAGATATATTGGCTTGTGAATCGTTTTGTTCACCAGCATAGCGCGCAGAATATACGCCGGGTTCGCCGTTGAGTGAGTTTACTAATAGTCCTGTATCATCGGCAAAACATGGTAGCTGGTAGTTTTTAGTGACAAAATCTGCTTTTATCTTAGCATTACCTTCTAAAGTATTTGCTGTCTCTGGTATCTCGTCTGTGCATCCTATAGTATCTAAACTGACCAGTTCAATGAATGCGGGTAGTAGTTGTTGAATTTCTTTTAATTTATTAGAATTGTGTGTAGCGAATACAAGTTTCATGTTCTTAATTTGGGAACTGGTTTATGAAATTTTAAATCTCAAAAGTAGTAATTTTATAAAATGGAATTAAAGTTACCGCCTGCTTTACTGTTTTTACTCTTCGGATTTGCTATGTATATTTTAGCTACATTTTTGCCTTTTGGTTTTTTTGATTTTTTTGGTCGTTTATTACTTTTTAAAATAATGTTGGGTTTTGGGGGCTTAGTTGGGCTTTTGTCTCTTTTTCAATTTTATAGAGCAAAGACTACTGTAGATCCTACGAAGCCTAGTAAAGCTTCTAATTTAGTTGTTAACGGAATATTTAAATTTTCTCGCAATCCAATGTATTTGGCTATGCTACTTGTTTTACTGGCATTGGGATTGGTTTTAGGAAATGCCTTTAATACCTTAATAGCCGCCGCTTTTGTAGGGTATATGAATCGTTTTCAGATTATACCTGAAGAGCGTATTCTTTTAAATAAATTTGGACGTACTTACAAAGAGTATTGTACGTTGACTAGACGCTGGTTTTAAGGAATTAAGTTTAAATCTATATATTAGCACTAAAGCTAATATATTTAAATATTATGTGATTAGCTTATAATTTGATATATTAGCTTTTTAATTAATAATCATGATAGCGATAATTACCGGAGATATTATAAATTCTGAAAATCATCCAAGTTCTCAATGGTTAGATTTATTGAAGCAATACTTCAACCAGTTTGGTCCTTCACCAATGAATTGGGAAATTTACCGTGGTGATGAGTTTCAATTAAAAGTCACGGAGAAAAATGCTTTGTTTACGGCAATCCGAATTAAAGCAATGTTAAAAACTATAAAAGGGTTAGACGTAAGAATGGGTATAGGTATAGGTTTAGAAACCTATATAGGTACAGGAGTTACTGAATCTAATGGGCCAGCATACCAACGTTCAGGGCGAAATTTCGAATCTTTAAAAGAAAGCAAAGTAAATATTAGTATCGCAACGGGGCGCGTGCAGAAAGACCGAACACTTAATTTGATATTACAATTGGCGTTAGATTTTATGGATGATTGGAGTGTAGTATCTGCTGAAATAGTGACCCTAGTTTTAGACCATCCTAGGTATTCACAAAAAGAAATTGCACAAAAGTTAGGAATTAAACAGTCTGCTGTAAGTCAACGATTAAAAAGAGCAAGATTGGACCTCGTTTTAGATGTTTTATCCTATTATGAAGAGGTCATAACAGATAATTAATATGTTGATGTTCATAAAATTAATTTTAGGTCATTTAATTGGTGATTTTATTCTACAGCCAACAAAATGGGTGATTCACAAAGAATCGAATAAGATTACGTCAAAATACTTATACGTACATGTATTGCTGCATTTTGCACTGTATATGCTTCTTTTATGGGATTTGTCTTTATGGAAAATAGCACTAGTAATTGCCATGGGTCATTTTATTATCGACTTATTAAAATTGTATTCCAATTCATTTTTCAAGAACAAGAGTATTCCTTTTTTTATTGATCAAGGGCTACATGTTGTAATTATCTATTGCTGTACTTTTTATACTAATTTATATGAGCATACGCTAACACTCTTTCAAAATTTAGATTGGTCTTTAATAACTGCCATTATTTTTGTTACCTATCCATCGGCAATTATAATGGGTAAGATTCTTGAAAGTATGTCGAATCAAATAGAAACGGATCATAAATCATTACCAAATGCTGGTAAATATATTGGCATAATAGAACGGCTGTTCGTGTTAATCTTTATAGTAATTGGTAGGTGGGAAGTGATTGGTCTATTAATAGCTGCAAAATCGGTTTTTAGGTTTAATGACTTGAAAGAACGAAATAATAGAAAGCTTACTGAATATATTCTGATAGGTACATTAGTCAGTTTCGGATTGGCGATTTTGGCCGGACTTCTATATATTTCTTAAGGAATATAATTATGAAAAAAAACCACCAATTAGTCATCATTTTTCTATTCTTCTTTACTTATGCATCCTTCTCACAGACTAAAGAATTTAAGACTTTCGATGGTATAAATATTGTTTATAATGATGCAGGAACGGGTGAACCGGTATTATTGATTCACGGTTTTATAAATTCAAGAAAATCATGGGATAACACACAATTGAAAAAAGATTTACTTGATAGAGGATATCGAGTTATTGTGCCTGATTTACGAGGTAATGGAGATTCTGGTAAGCCACAAGATGAAAAAGCATATAAAAATGATGCAGAAGTCAAAGATTTGAAATTACTAATGGATCATTTGAATATTCAAAGGTATAAGGCTGTTGGGTATTCTAGAGGTAGTATTGTTTTAGCTAAACTATTGACTATTGATAAGCGAATAGAAAAAGCGGTTTTAGGGGGCATGGGTATAGATTTCACTAATCCGCAATGGGATAGACGGATCATGTTTGCCAAAGCCTTTGATGGTGATGTAAATGAAGAAACAAAAGGTGCTGTAGCTTATGCTAATTCGATACATGCAGATTTGCGTTCGTTGCATTTACAGCAAAAATATCAGCCAGTAACTTCAAAAAGGAAATTAGGAAAAACTAAGATTGATGTTATGGTAATTTGTGGAGATGAAGATTCGGATAATGGAAATGCCAAAGAATTAAGTAATATTTTTGCAAACGGAATACTAGTAAGAGTGCCAGGAGATCATAATGCTACTTATAAAACAGTAGATTTTTCTGACGAGGTACTCCGGTTTTTAAACTAATTCTAATGGCATTTGATTGTTTTACATCATAACCAATCATTTTTGTTTTATTTACGAGATAACATTTATCAGGATAAATTAAATTTTTACTTTTGCTCCTTATTTTAATCGCAAGAACACTAAATAAAACAAAAGGTAGAAATGGTCGAAGTGAGTAGGAAATACGTTTTTGATTTTGATAGTACGTTAACTAGGGTAGAGGCCTTAGATGTGCTTGCGGAAATGACCTTAAAAGGAAAGTCAGACAAAGATGAAATTATAAAGGAAATTCAAAAAATCACTAATCTAGGTATAGATGGGGATATTTCTTTTACCGAATCTTTAGAACGCAGAATTAAACTTTTACATGCCAAGAAAGATGATTTAGAAGGCCTTGTAAAAGAACTTCGAAGTAAAATATCGAAATCTATAGAATCTAATAAAGAATTCTTTGAGAAATACGCTGATGATATTTATGTAATATCTTGTGGTTTTAAAGAATTTATAGATCCAATAGTTAAAGAATATAATATTCCATCGAATCGTGTGTATGCAAATACATTTAAGTTCGACCAAGAAGGAAATATCATCGGTTTCGATGAGAATAATGTATTATCTCAGCATAATGGCAAGATTGATTGTCTTAGGCAAATGGACTTGGATGGAGAGGTTCAAGTTATTGGGGATGGTTACAGCGATTATGTAATGCGCGAAGCAGGTATAGCACATAAGTTTTTTGCTTATACTGAAAACGTGCATAGAGAAAAAGCCGCTAATAATGCGGATTATGTTACACCAAGTTTAGATGAATTTTTATTTGTGAACAAGTTGCCAAGAAATATCTCGTACCCGAAAAATAGGATTAAGGTCCTACTATTAGAAAACGTGCACACGGCTGCATTTGAAAATCTTTCTGAAGATGGATTTTCCGTTGAATTAATAAAGAACAGTTTGTCTGAAGATGAGCTAATTGAAAAAATAAAGGGCGTACACGTTTTAGGTATACGTTCAAAAACACAAGTAACACAAAAGGTTTTAGACGCTGCCGACAAACTTTTAGTAGTAGGTGCATTCTGTATTGGAACAACTCAGATTGATTTGGAGAATGCTAAGAAAAAAGGGGTTGTAGTTTTTAATGCGCCTTATAGTAATACGAGATCAGTTGTAGAATTGGCGATAGGTGAGATTATTATGCTTATGCGTAGTGTATTTGACCGTAGTAGGGAGATTCACGAAGGTCAATGGCAAAAAACAGCTGCAGGATCACGTGAGGTGCGTGGTAAAAATTTAGGTATAGTTGGTTATGGTAATATTGGTAAGCAATTATCTGTATTGGCTGAAGCTATGGGTATGCGAGTGTATTATTATGATGTTGATGATAAATTGGCGCTAGGTAATGCGGTAAAATGTGGCACACTAGAAGATTTATTGAACGTTTCAGATGTTGTTACTTTACATATCGATGATAATAAAGCAAATAAGAACTTTATTGGTAATCGTGAAATAAATCAAATGAAAAAGGGTGCTATGCTGATTAACCTTTCAAGAGGTTTTGTGGTTGATATAGAAGCACTTGCTGAAGGTTTAAAAAGCGGACATATTGGTGGCGCAGCAATTGATGTATATCCTGATGAGCCTGCAAGTAATGGAGAGTTTCATACTAAATTACAAGGGTTCGCTAATGTGATTTTGACACCACACGTAGGTGGTAGTACAGAAGAAGCACAACGTGATATCGCAGACTTTGTTCCGAATAAGATTATGGACTATATCAACACTGGTAATACTGTTGATGCTGTGAACTTCCCGAATATTCGTTTGCCGAAGCAGAATAAAGCCCACCGTTTTCTTCATATTCATAAAAACGTTCCTGGTATTATGGCTAAAATCAATAAGGTTTTGGCAGAGTACGAGTTAAATATATCAAGTCAATATCTTTCTACTGATAATGAAGTTGGTTATGTAATTACGGACTTGGATAAAGAGTATAATAAAGATGTTTTAAAAGCTTTGAAAAAGGTAGAAAACACTATTAAGTTTAGAGTATTGTACTAGTAGTGTTTTTTTAGAAAATCTCGATTCAAAAATTAGGTATTAAATACTTTAGAGTTTGTAACTAGACTAGTGTTATTTGTGCGTACGCAATGGTTTAAGTTGTAATCACAACATTAGTCTTTTTGCTTCTAATTATAATTGTATTTTCGATATTGTAGGAAATGTCTTTAATAATGTTAGAAGCTTTTTTGAAAAAAATTAAGGGTTTTAATAACTATTACTTGTTAGTTATTACGGTTATAGTGTTGACCATTGCAATACAATCTATCATTCAATTTTCTTTAGCCCAACAAAGGCACGATGCTCTAAGAATTAATATTGCCGGTAGACAGCGAATGTTTTCTCAAATGATTGTCAAATATATATATCAATGTAGATATTCAACATGTGACTATGGTAAAATGCGATTGGTGCTTAATAAGTTAGCTTCAACAAATGATGCATTACAAGAAGGCAATGAAGTAATGGGTTTAGAGCCTTTAGAGGATGAAATTATTCAGCGAAATTTCATCAAATTACAACCACATTTAAATTATATTCTGGCAAGTTTAGACAATTTCAATACCTTAGATAAGGTCTCTATAGAGAATTTGACTACCGAGGCTGATGAGTATCTATTGATTATGGATGTTATTGTAAATCAGTTTCAAAAAGCATCTGAGGAGAACATCAAAGCATTAATGATTATTGAATTAGAACTTGCTGTATTTTCTTTAGTAATACTTATTCTAGAAATATTCTTCTTTATAAATCCTTCCATAAAAAAAATAACAAGTCAGAATAAAAAGTTAAAAGAGATTTCTTGGCATCAAACCCACGCATTCAATTCTCATATGGCTAATATTAAAAACTTTCATCGTGTGTTAGGAATAGAGAAAAATGTTGAACATAAAGAAGAGATGATAACCTTTTTGATGGAAGAGCTTAATGAATTAGAGCAAGTTTCGAACAATATGGTTAAATCTTTAGAAAAGGAACAATAATAGTAATTAGGCCTATTCTAAAATAATTTTAATTGTGATGGTATGGCTCGTTTTTTAGTATGGTGTACCCTCTATAAATCTGTTCTGTTATAAATAATCGTACCATTTGATGTGAAAAAGTCATTTTAGAAAGACTTATTTTTCCTGAAGCCTTATTGTATACTTCATTACTAAAACCATAAGGTCCGCCAATTAAGAAAACTAATTGTTTAATTCCAGAATTCATTTTCTTTTGAAGATATTGCGAGAATTCTATTGAAGTATACTGTTTTCCCTTTTCATCAAAAAGAATTAAAGCATCTGTTGGTGATAATTTTTTAAGGATTAGTTCACCTTCCTTATTTTTTTGCTGTTCCTCAGATAGATTTTTGGTTTTCCTTAAATCAGGAATTATCTCAATTTCAAAATTAATATAATGTTGCAATCGTTTTTGATAAACGTCAATAAGCTCTTGTAGTTCAGAACTATCTGTTTTGCAAATGGCTAAAAGTTTTATAGTCATATTTCAAAAGTAAATCAATTTCGCAAATGTCTTTGTAATTTAGCAATACAATAGATTCTATAGAATATGATTTCAGAAGAACAGTTTAAAGAAGAGATTACATTAATCATAGCAAATGCCGTTCGTGAAGATGTTGGTGATGGTGACCACAGCTCCTTGGCATGTATACCAGATACTGCCGTCGGTAAAGCAAAATTGTTGGTAAAAGATGAAGGTATTATTGCTGGGGTAGATTTTGCTGAATTAGTATTTTATTTTGTAGATCCCAACTTAAAAATTGATGTTCTTATAAAAGATGGTTCTCCAGTAAATCATGGTGATATAGTTTTTTATGTAGAAGGTAGTTCTCAAAGTATTTTAAAAGCAGAACGTTTAGTTTTAAATGCTATGCAGCGCATGAGTGCAATAGCTACAAAAACAAATATGTTTGTGAATTTGCTAGAAGGCACCGGTACAAAAATTTTAGACACTCGTAAAACAACACCAGGTATTAGAGCTTTAGAAAAATGGGCAGTGAAAATTGGAGGAGGTGAAAATCATAGATTCGCTCTCTATGATATGATTATGCTAAAGGATAATCATATTGATTTTGCAGGCGGAATAACAAAAGCAATTGATAAGACTAAAGATTACTTGAAAGAAACCGGAAGGGATTTAAAGATTATTGTTGAGGCAAGAAATTTAGAGGAGATAAAAGAAATTTTAAAATCTGATGGAGTTTACCGTATTTTAATTGATAACTTCGATTATAAGGATACGAAGGAAGCTGTTAGGTTAATAGGGGATACCTGCCTCACAGAATCATCAGGTGGTATTAATGAAAAGACAATAAGGGAATATGCAAATTGCGGGGTGAACTATATATCATCTGGTGCATTAACACATTCTGTTTACAATATGGATTTGAGTTTAAAAGCAGTGTAGATGTCATTAGAGGTTGAGGAAAAGCTAGAAAAAATCCCCATAATAAATTGGGGTGTCAGGCTTTTGAAAAAGGTCAAATTACCTGGTCTTGAGGGACTTTCGGTATATGATCTGTTAGAGATGTATGTGTTTGGTATTTTAAGAGGTACATTATCCACGCGAGCTAGTGCCATTGCTTTTAGCTTGTTTATGGCGTTATTTCCGCTATTAATATTCATGGTTACGTTGGTGCCTTTTTTGGTATCTTATATTAGTATTGAGCATGGTGATTTTGATGTTCAGTTTCGCTTGTTCTTAGAATCTTTTTTACCCAGTGCAACTGGTGATTATTTCGGTGAGGTATTTCAGCAAATAAAAGACCAAAAAAGTGGGGGATTACTATCATCGGCCTTTATACTTTCCATTTTTTTAATGGCTAATGGCGTACATTCTATTTTTGGGGGGTTTGAGACGTCTTATCATATTGAATTGACTCGCAATTTTTTTAAGCAATATTTATACGCTTTAATGGTGGGCCTCATTTTGGCGATTTTAATTATTTTAGGATTTGTAGCTTTTATATATTTTCAGTTTTATGTTCTAGGTTATCTTTCGGAGTTTGCAGCCAAACAGGGCGGATATGTGTTGGAGGAGGAAGAAGTGGTAGGAGTTCAAATTGCCAAAGTACTTTTTTTTATAATTCTTTCTTACTTTACGACTGCAATTTTGTATTATTCAGGAACAAGGGAAGGAAAGCAAGCCAGTTTCTTTTCTATAGGGGCATTGATGACCACTATTTTATTTTTGATAACATCTTATCTTTTTGGGATTTATGTTGAAAAATTTGCTCGGTATAATGAATTATACGGTGCTCTTGGAGGATTATTGATATTAATGGTTTACATCTGGTTAAATTCTAATATATTGCTACTTGGGTTCGAGTTAAATGCATCCTTAAATACCTTAAGAAAAATCACTAAAAAAGAATGATAAATCAAACCGTTCAATTAAGTATTCTACTTTTTCTTTTGCTGTCTATGAATGTTTCTGCACAATCCGTTTTTGGAAAGTGGAAAACCATTGACGACCGCACTGGTTTGCCAAAAGGCGTCATTGAAATTTATAAGAAAGATGGCTTAATGTATGGTAAGGTGGTTAAAATTTTAGAAGAAGGAATGGATGGTGTAACCTGTGTAAAATGTGATGGAGAATTAAAGGATAAGCCTGTTGAAGGCATGGAGATAATTACTGCAGGTAGAAAACACGAAGATGGTGAATGGAAAGGGAAAAGATTGTTTGACCCACAACAAGCGATGACGTTTAGATTCAAAATATGGTTGAACCCAGATAATCAAAATGAATTAAAAGTAAGAGGATATTTAGCATTCATCTTCAGAACCCAGACTTGGTTGCGAGTGGAAGGATAGTTATGGCAAATTTTATTAATGTAATATTACCAATTCCTCTAGAGCGAAGTTTTACTTACAGTATAACAGAGGAGGAAGCAACACTGTTGCAGCCAGGCATGCGCGTTGCGGTACCTTTTGGCAAATCAAAAATATATACAGGCATTGTTCATGGTGTTCATCAAAACCCTCCTGAAGCCTATGAGGCAAAAGAAATTCATCAGCTATTAGATGACTATCCGATTATAAATCCAATACAGCTCAAACACTGGGAATGGATTGCTTCTTATTATATGTGCACATTAGGTGAAGTAGTACGTAGTGCATTACCAAGTGCTTTTTTGTTGGAGAGCGAAACACTAGTTTTACGAAATACAGAATACGAGGTTGATGAAAATGAACTTTTAGATGACGAGTTTTTGGTATTTGAAGCCCTTCAGCATCAATCAATATTAAAGGTTCAAGAGGTATCGGCAATTATAGAGCGTAAAAACGTTCTACCTATTCTTCAAAGATTATTGGAGAAAAAAATCATAGTTCTTAAAGAAGAGGTTTACGAGCAGTATAGGCCTAAATTAGTTAGGTATGTTAAGTTAGGTGCAGAATACGGTGCAGATGATAAATTAGAAGAACTTCTAAAATCATTGACAAGAGCTCCTAAGCAAAGTCAAGTTGTGCTTACACTTTTTCAATTGCAGGGTAGAAGTCAAAAACCTATAAAAGTTTCAGAATTAGAGAAGGCAAGTAATACATCTAAAGCAGTAATAAAGTCATTGGTCGATAAAGGAATCTTAGAAGAATATTTTATCAAAACTGACCGCATCAATTATGATGGAAGTTCTGATGAATCTGAAACCAAAGATTTAAATGAATATCAGAAATCTGCTTTGATAGATATTAAATCTGCTTTTAAGGAAAAGAAGGTAACGCTATTAAAAGGAGTTACATCGTCTGGGAAGACCGAAGTATATGTAAAGTTGATTGAAGAATGCTTAGAAAAGGGCTTACAAGCACTTTATTTACTTCCTGAAATTGCATTGACCACACAATTAATCAGTCGGTTGCAAGAATATTTTGGTGAGAAAATAGCAGTTTATCATTCTAAGTATAATGTTCAAGAACGTGTAGAGGTTTGGCAAAATGTTTTGCAATCTAAACAAAAGGCACAGTTGGTAATTGGTGCGCGTTCAGCAATGTACTTACCCTTTGGTAAATTGGGTTTAGTTATTGTTGATGAGGAACACGAAAGCTCTTTCAAGCAATTTGATCCAGCACCTAGATATCATGCAAGAGATGCTGCTATTGTTTTAGGTAATTTACATAATGCCAATGTGTTATTAGGCTCAGCAACACCAAGTGTTGAGACGTATAATAATGCTAAAACCGGTAAATACGGTTATACGGAAATTACTAGACGATACGGTAATGTTTTGATGCCAGAGATTGAGTTGGTTGATATAAAAGAGGCTACACGTAAAAAAAGAATGAAAGGGCATTTTTCCGAAAGGCTTTTATTGGAGATGCAAGAAACACTTATAGAAGGCAATCAAATAATACTGTTTCAGAATAGAAGAGGATTTGCACCTTTATTAGAATGTTTAACCTGTGGGCATACGCCTCAATGTACAAATTGCGATGTCAGCCTTACCTATCATCAATTTAAAAATCAATTACGTTGTCATTATTGTGGTCACCATACTGCATTGCCCGAAAGTTGTTTTGCCTGTGGTAGTCCTGATTTAGACACAAAAGGATTTGGTACTGAACAAATAGAGAAAGAAGTAAAAGGATTGTTCCCAGATGCAAAAGTGGGTCGGATGGATTTGGATACAACACGCGGTAAGCATGGTTATGAAAAGATAATTACTGCATTTGAGCAACAAGAACTTGATATTTTAGTAGGAACACAAATGTTGACCAAAGGCCTAGACTTTAGAAATGTGAATTTAGTAGGGGTAATGAACGCAGACTCACTGTTGAATTTTCCAGATTATCGAGCTCACGAAAGAACATATCAGTTATTGACCCAAGTATCGGGAAGGGCAGGGCGTACTAAAAAAAGAGGGAAAGTTATTATACAGACTTATAATCCATATCATCAAATTTTAAAACAGGTAACTACAAGTGATTATGAGGGTATGTATACAGAACAGTTATATGAACGAGAGCAATTTAAGTATCCGCCTGTAAACAGAATTATCAAGGTTACCTTCAAACATAAAAATTATAATGTTCTAAATGAAGCGGCAGATTGGTTTGCAGGGGCATTACGTTCTAATTTCGGAGGCACTGTATTAGGTCCTGAATATCCACCGGTAGCTCGAATTCGAAATCAGTATTTGAAGCATCTCGTGGTTAAGGTTCAAAAAGTGCAATCTTTAGCTCAAACTAAAGCCAACATTCGACGTATAGAGAAATCATTTAAAGCGGTAGCAATGTATAGAAGTGTTAGAGTTATTTATAACGTAGACCATATATAATAAAAAAGACCGCTAATTAGCGGTCTTTTTTGAAAGTAAAATTATATCATATATTATACGTTACTAAGCGCTTCGGCAAGTTCTGTCTTTTTATTTCTACTTAATGGTATAGATCTACCACATACTTCAACATTTTTACTGTTGAATTTCTCAACCTTCTCAAGGTTAATGATGTAAGATTTATGTATTCTTAAAAACTTATCTTCTGGCAATTGCTTTTCAAAAGATTTCATTGTTGATAAGATTACGATATTAGCTTCATCAGTTACTAATTTTATATAGTCACCAAGTGCTTCAATCCACTTAATATCATTTAATATAACCTTTCTTTTCTTAAGGTTACTCTTTACGAAAATATGCTCCTCATCTTCATTTACTCGGTGCAATTGTTCGTAATTGGCAACAGCTCTTTTAACAGATGCGTCAAAACGTGCCATAGTAATCGGTTTATGTAAATAATCCGTTACATCATAGTCAAATGCTTTGAGTGCATAATCTGGTTTCCCGGTAATCAAAATTACCTGAGGACTGTTTTCTAATGATTCGAGTAGGTCGAATCCTGTGATAATTGGCATTTCAACATCAAGAAATATAAGGTCTATCTCATGGTTCTTGATTCCATTTTTAGCTTCAATAGCGTTACTGTATTCTGCTACCATAGTTAAATTAGGATGATTGTTTACCAACTTTGCAACGGCCATCCTTTGCATGGATGAATCGTCAACGATGATACTTCTTAACTTCATAAGGGCTGATTTGTGGGGTTAAATCATCGACAAATAACCGAAAAAACATGCTGAACTGCAACAAAAGATGTGAACAATGCACTGTTGATCGTGTATTTGGTAATGATTATATGATTAAGATTTGGTCTATTTTTCATGTTGTTACCATCTAATAACGAAGAATATTCGTATTTCTTATAATTATTTTAAAATAATCTCTATTTTTGCACTCCTTAAAACAAATATAATATGAACCATTACGAAACTGTTTTCATTTTGAATCCCGTTCTATCAGATGTACAGATAGAGGAAACAGTTAAGAAATTCGAGGATTTCTTAATTAACAATGGCGCCAAAATGGTAGCTAAAGAGAATTGGGGGCTAAAGAAATTGGCCTATCCAATCCAAAACAAGAAGAGTGGGTTTTACCACTTGTTCGAATTCACTAACACTGGTGAGGTAGTTACACCTTACGAACAGGAGTTTAGAAGAGATGAACGTGTTATGCGTTTCTTGACCGTTAAATTGGACAAGCACGCTATCTCATGGGCAGAAAGAAGAAGAACAAGAAACAAAAAAACTGCTAAAGCTTAAGTATTATGGCAACATTACAACAACAGGCAAAAGGAAAGAAAGATGGAGAGATCAGGTATCTAACTCCATTGAACATTGAGACCAACACTAAAAAGAAGTATTGTCGTTTTAAAAAGTCCGGTATTAAATACGTAGACTATAAGGATGCAGATTTTTTATTGAAGTTGGTAAACGAGCAAGGTAAATTGTTACCACGACGACTTACAGGAACTTCATTGAAGTATCAAAGAAAAGTAGCCCAAGCGGTAAAAAGAGCTCGTCATTTGGCATTAATGCCATATGTTGCTGATTTATTAAAATAATAAGAAAAGAATCATGGAGCTTATATTAAAAGAAGACGTACAAAATTTAGGTTTTAAAGACGATGTGGTTAATGTTAAGAACGGATACGGAAGAAACTTCCTTATTCCTCAAGGCTTAGCTGCAATGGCTACAATATCTGCTAAAAAAGTTTTAGCTGAAAACTTAAAGCAAAGAGCACATAAAGAGAAAAAAGTTGTTGATGCCGCTAAGAAAACTGAAGAGGGATTAAAAGCTTTAGAATTAAAAATCACTGCTAAGACAGGTGCTGGCGATAAATTATTCGGTTCAGTTACTAACGGTGATTTGGCAGAGGCTTTAGCTAAAGATGGTCATGCAATCGATAAAAAATTCATTAGTATTTTAGGTGGTGCTGTTAAAAGAACTGGCCCTTACAATGCACAAATCAGATTACACCGTGAGGTTATCGTTGATTTTGGATTTGAAGTTATTGCAGAGCAAAAATAATTTTTCAAATTATTAAATATATTAGCCTTTCAGTTTACTGGAGGGCTTTTTTTTGATTTGTCATGAAATGGATCATTACATTACCAATATTAAATTGGCATCTTGCATTTGATCATTATTAAAAGAATATCAACCGATGAAATACACAAGGCTAACAAAAGAACAATTAGAAGAACTACATCAAGAGTTTATTAATTTTTTGGCTACCCAATCTATTACAGGTGATGAATGGGAGTCTATAAAAAGAGATAAGCCAAAAGTAGCGGAAGAAGAATTAGATGTTTTTAGCGATTTGGTTTGGGAAGGCGTTCTGAATAAGGTTTCTTATTTAGAGAATATTTCAAGTAGTCAAATGCATATGTTTCATTTAACTGAAAAAGAAATGAAGCTTATTTCTGTAAAAGTGATGAACCCAGATTTAGACTTAACAACCAAGGTCGGGTTCGAGTGGTTTAAAAAGAATTGGCAATCAGACTTTGTAGAATACTTGACAGCTTCAAAAGCTTATACCGATGATAAAAATGTCGACAAATTTTTGCTACTTAAACAAGGCGCAGTTATTACTAAAGGAGAATTATACCAGTGGTTCGAAAAGGTAATCGAAACCTCATAGAACAATTCGTTGTTCATATTCTTAATTCCTAATTGTAGTCTTACCTTTTGAAGGCTATATTTGTAGTACAATAAAAAATTAATGGCACAGAAACCATCTATTCCTAAAGGAACACGCGATTTTACACCATCAGAAATTGCAAAGCGTAATTACATTTTTGATACCATCAAGAAAAATTTTCAAACGTATGGTTTCCAACCTATTGAAACTCCCTCATTTGAGAATTCAGAAACGTTGTTGGGTAAATATGGTGAAGAAGGTGACCGTTTGATTTTTAAAATTCTCAATTCAGGAGATTTTATCAGTAAGGTTGATGATGTAACCTATAGTTCTAAAAATTCTACTAGTATAGCCCCTAAAATTACAGAGAAAGCGTTGCGTTATGATTTAACTGTGCCCTTCGCTCGTTATGTGGTAATGCATCAGAACGAGCTAGATTTCCCATTTAAAAGATATCAGATTCAACCCGTATGGCGTGCAGATAGACCTCAAAAGGGTCGTTTTAGAGAGTTTTTTCAATGTGATGCAGATGTAGTAGGTTCATATTCATTGTTGCAAGAGGTCGAATTGATTCAATTATATGATGGAGTATTTTCTGATTTAAAATTAGAAGGTGCTACCATTAAAATGAATAATAGGAAAATTTTAGCAGGTATAGCTGAAGTTATTGGTGCAAAACATTTGTTAATCGATTTCACGGTAGCCCTAGATAAGTTAGATAAAATAGGCGAGGATGGCGTTAAAAAGGAAATGTTGGCAAAAGGTATTTCTGAAGAAGCTATCGAAAAAGCAGCGCCTTTATTTGAACCTCAAGGCAGTAATGTAGATCAGTTAAATCGTTTAGATAACTTATTAAAAGATTCTGAAGAAGGGCAAAAAGGTTTGGAAGAGCTTCGTTTTATTATGGAGACTATTTCAACATTAGGTTTGCAATCTGCTAAATTGGCTATAGATGTTACATTGGCTCGTGGTCTCAATTATTATACAGGAGCAATTTTTGAAGTTTCAGCTCCTGAAGGAGTAGCTATGGGATCCATTGGCGGTGGTGGTCGTTATGATGATCTTACAGGTATCTTCGGATTAAAAGACGTAAGTGGAGTAGGAATTTCTTTTGGGTTGGATAGAATCTATCTAGTGCTGGAAGAGTTAAATTTATTTCCTGAGGCTGTCGATAAGTCTTTAGATGTGCTTTGCCTTAACTTTGGGGCTAAAGAAGCGCTAGTGTCTTTAAAACTGGTAACTGAACTTCGTAAGAGAGGTGTAATGTCAGATTTATATCCTTCTGATGTAAAAATCCAGAAACAATTTAAATATGCTAATAATAGAAAGGTGCCTTATGTAATATTGTTAGGTGCTGAAGAATTAGAAAATAACAGTTTTGTGGTGAAATATATGGAGAGTGGTGATCAAATAACTTATGCACTCTCTGAAGTAGACAAATTTGTTGCAACCTTAGCGTAATTGTCTGATTTCATTTAAAATTTTAGTGTAATATTCTATTGAATGTGGCACGTATTGTTTGGCTAACACCTTATCATTTAATTCTTGTTCAAATTGATTGTTCGAAATTAATTTGAGGTCATCTATTTCACTTTTTTGTCTGATAAGTTTTTCTATGGGTATCTTTAGTTTAGACAAAAACGTATGATGAAACTCACAATCAATGAGTTCTTCAGAATGTTTTTGAATGGATTTAAATACACCAATTTTCTTCAGTTCTATACCCGTAATAGCTAAACCAATTTCTTCTTGTACTTCCCTAATTGCCGAATCTATAATTGATTCTCCAGAACCAATATGGCCAGCAACAGAGACATCCCACAAACCAGGATGAGTATCTTTATTAGTAGTTCGTTTTTGTATAAGTAGTTTTCCGTCTTCTGTATAAAACCATATATGAACCGTTGCATGAAAGAGTCCCTTTTTATGGGCTTTAGATTTCATTGCAGTTTTTCCTAACGGTACTCCATCAGCATTTAAAATATCAATAAGCTCGTCCATAGCACTAAAAAATAATCCCTCCGAAAAATTGGAGGGACTGTTATAATTTAATCGAAATAACTGAAGGTTTCCCCTTCTTTAATCGTTAGGAGTGTCTCATATATTAATCGAATAACATTCTCAACATCATCTTTATGAACCATTTCAACAGTAGTATGCATATAACGCAAAGGCAAAGAAATCAATGCCGAAGCAACTCCGCCATTACTATACGCGAAAGCATCGGTATCTGTACCGGTAGCTCTTGATGCCGCCATACGTTGAAAAGGAATTTTATTCTCTTCAGCTGTTTCTAATATACGTTCACGTAATTTGTTTTGTACAGCAGGGGCATAAGAAATTACAGGTCCAGCCCCAATTTCAGTATGTCCTTGTGTTTTTTTCTCAATCATTGGTGTCGTCGTATCATGACAAACATCAGTAATGATAGCAACATTTGGCTTAATGGTTTGGGTAATCATTTCAGCACCACGAAGACCAATTTCCTCTTGAACAGAATTGGTAATATAAAGTCCGAAAGGTAATTTTATTTTATTCTCATGTAATAAACGCGCAACCTCAGCAATCATGAATCCACCGGCACGGTTGTCTATAGCTCTACAAACGAATTTATCTTTATTTAAAACCTGAAATGTATCTGGGTAGGTGATAACACAGCCAACATGAACCCCCATCTTTTCAACTTCAGCTTTATCTTTAGCACCTATATCGATAGTAATATTATCTAGTTTAGGGGCTAATTCTTCTTTTTCTCCTTTACGAGTATGGATTGCTGGCCAGCCAAATACTCCTTTTACAATTCCTTTTTTCGTGTGGATATTTACCCACTTAGAAGGCGCTATTTGATGGTCGCTACCACCATTACGTATCACATAAATCAATCCATTGTCTGTTATATAGTTAACATACCATGAAATTTCATCAGAATGCCCTTCAATAACAACTTTATATTTTGCATCAGGATTTATTACACCAACTGCAGTACCATAAGTATCTGTAATAAAAGTGTCTACATATGGTTTTAGGTAGTCCATCCACAATTTTTGTCCTTCCAATTCATAACCGGTAGGAGCAGCATTATTCAAGTATTTTTCAAAAAAGTCTAGAGACTTTTTAGTAATAATTTTTTTATCAGCCATCAATGTAATTTTAAGATACAAACTTAACAATATTAGCGTTGTATTAATAATAACCTTTTATAATTATCGTTAATTTTGGCAAGACATTTGCTTAACCTATATTAATGAAATATAACTATTTACTCATTTTTTTATTCTTGACCAGTTATTCTATTTGTGCTCAGATAGAAGAACAGGAATTGGATTCTGTATCGGAGAAAATGATAATTATTTCTGGTGATTCTTTACTACAGAATTCTATTGCATTAGAAGAAGCTTATGTTTTTGGAAAGCTAAAGTTTTCATCTTATGATGATAAATTAAGGTACTACATATTACGTAGAAAGACAGAAAAAGTATATCCGTACGCAAAATTGGCCGCAGAAAGGTTGGTAGAACTTAATGATAGTCTTGCCGACATTACGAACAATAGGAAAAGAAAGAAGTATACAAAAAAGATACACAAGTATATTGAAGAAGAATTTTCAGAAGAATTAAAAAAACTTACACGTACAGAAGGTCAAATATTGGTAAAACTAATTTACCGACAAACAGGTACTACTGCATTTGATTTGGTAAAGGACCTTCGTAATGGTTGGCGTGCCTTTTGGTATAATACAACAGCCAAATTCTTTAAGATTAGTATTAAGGAAGAATTTCACCCAGATGTGATTGAAGAAGATTATTTAATTGAAGATATTCTTCAACGTGCATTTTCAAATGGTAAATTAGACCGACAGGCGACGGTATTAGACTATGACTATGATAAATTGTATAATAAGTGGAAGAAAACTACAAAAATACCTAAAAACTAATTCGATTTAGTTTTAACCCCGAACACAGAATTTACAATAGTTTTTATTCCCTTGAATCCCATGAAAATGGCATATGAGGCTAATATAATTCCGAGAATGCATACTGGCCAAAATAGAAAATGCTCTTGATTTTTAAATGCTTGCCATAGTACTAATGGAGCTGTAAACATTAAAACTACAGTAATTCCCAAACGTTTTAGCCCAGTTACGAGCATATCTTTATCAGTTCTTCTCATTATCTATGACTATACTTTTTTTATATTCTTGAACTATGGCAAAATAACCTAGGGCAAAATTATCGTTACGTGAAACATTGTCTGATAATTCGGAATTATCAATACCAGTAATATTGGTGATATTTCCTCTAACGGTGGCAGCGGGAGTTTGAAAAGGCCCTTGGTCTCCACCGGATTGCACTATTATTTGATTCATATAATTGTAAAACGATTCATCTGCACCAAAAAGGCCTATGTTTATGGTTCTGTCTATATCCAATTTCAAATCTGAATCATAAAAATAAGAAAACACAAAAGTTTGACCTTGGTAGAATTCATCTTCAGTAACCAAATACTCGTTAAAATCAAAATCTAAAATATAAAAATCGTCACGCTCGCCATTATCCGTAAATGTGACGATAACTTCAGTTTCATCACCAGAAAATAAAGTTTGATCTCCTTGTTCTAAGGATTCTATAGGAACTGATTTTACATAGGTAGTTGTGGCGAAATAGCGTTCTTCACTTGTTGTAAGAAGTAATTGAAAAACGTCACCTTCATTTATATTACTTACCCTAATTCTTTGGTCACTATCAAATGTTGGGTCTGGCACCCATTTACCGCTACCAGGTTCAAGTTCTGCTAAATTGGAAATACCGCCACCTTCTAAGATTTCTGGAGCATCAGGGTTAGGTGTACCGTAATAGATAACAGCACTTTCTAAAGAAACAATGTTGTTGCTTTCAAAAAAAGAACTACTTTCTGACACCACAATTTCAATAGGTAAATACTCTTGAGTTTCATCTACCCGTATGACGCCATTGACAATAAGCCTAGAATCGTCATTAGGCAGTTCCAAATCAATTACATCTTCACAGGAAACAGTAAAAAATAGGGTTGATAATATTAATATAAAACGTGTCATCGATTAAAGTTTAAAATTATAGGTTACCGCAGGTACAATACCAAAAATAGAAGTTCTAACCGCTTCATTTGCACCAGTATCATCATTACGTCGAAAACTAATTGAGGCTGCATTTCGCCTGTTATATACATTGTATAAGCTAAATACCCATTCACCTTTAATTTTTCTATTGGTATTCTTTCTTGGAGTTAGCGTAGCAGATAGATCAAGTCGATTATAAGCAGGTAGTCTTTGCGTATTGCGTAGTCCGTAATACGGGACTGTTAAACCCTGAAATTCAAATTGACCGATTGGGTAATTGGTAGGTTGACCAGTTTGATAGGTGAAATTACTACTGAAACTCCATTTGTCATTTAAATCATAACTTAAGAACATAGAAATGTCGTGAGTTTTATCATAAGGAGTGTTGTACCAGTTTCCGAAATTAATTCCAGATTCGATATTGCTACGACCATTATCTGAAAATGGAGCTCTACCAGGTGTGCGTTGCTCTGATTTAGATAGGGTATATGCAAGCCAGCCTTGAAGTTTACCTTCATTCTTTCGCAGTAAAAATTCTAATCCGTATGCTCGAGCTTCGCCATTTAGAATTACTTGCTCAATAGCATTATTTGCAATTAAGTTGGCCCCATCTATGTAATCAATTCTATTTTGAACATTTTTATAGAAAACCTCACTCTCTACAGAATAATCACCGTCTTTAATATTTTTAAAATATCCGAAGGCGTATTGATCTAGCAGTTGTGGTTTTGTAAACGGCCCACTCGGTGTCCAAACATCTAATGGAGTAGGGGAACTAGTGTTAGATAAGAGATGAAGGTATTGAGCTAGTCTTGTATAGCTTGCTTTGATTGAACTAGATTCATTTAAGGTATAGGATAATGACGCTCTAGGTTCAAAATTGCTGAAAGTTGATAAAGTGGTTCCTCTACCAGGGTTTATAACATCAATTGGTTCTGCTTCCTGATAAATGAGTAGTAAAGGATCGAATTCAACAGGATTATTATTTGCGTAAACATTAAGTTCATCTTGACCTAAACGCATGAAGTGACTGAAACGTAAACCGTAACCAAGACTTAAATTTTCTGTTACTCTATGTTCTACATCTACATATGCAGCAAATTCATTAGCGTATTTTTGAATTAGCTGTTCTTCGACAATTCCCGATTCAGCATTACTAGGTTCAATTTTACCAGGATTAAATTGATAATAAACATTATTTAGGCCGTAATTTATTTGTAGCTTATCATTCATATAATGTTTAAGATCATATTTTACATTGAAATTACGAATACCTGAATTCCAATTAAAACCAACAAAATCAAGCTTTAAGCCATAATAGTAATCTGAATAAATAAGCGATAGATTGGAGAATAATTTATCTGAGAATAAATGGTTCCATCTAAAATTACCCACTGCATTTCCGTAAGTGTTTACAAAACTATCATTTATGCCAAATACATCTCTACCGAAGTAACCAGATAGAAATATGTTGTTCTTGTCGTCTAATCTATAATTAAGTTTGGTATTTAAATCGTAGAAATAGGCGGTGTTGTCAAGATCGAATAAGGGTAAGAAAAGATGTGCATAAGATGCTCTACCACCAATCAAAAAAGCTGCTTTATCTTTTTTAATAGGGCCTTCAATTAAAAGCCTGCTGGCAACTGCACCAATACCACCATTCATTTTAAACTTCTTACTATTTCCTTCTTTTTGAAAAATATCTAGAACAGAGGAAACTCTACCACCATATCGAGCAGGAATGCCACCTTTATATAGTTTGATATCTTTAATTGCATCAGGATTGAATACCGAAAAGAAGCCGAATAAGTGAGATGAGTTGAAAATTATTGCTTCATCTAAAAGGATAAGGTTTTGGTCTACGGCACCCCCTCGAACATTAAAACCTGAAGCACCTTCACCAGCATTTGTTACGCCGGGTAAAAGTAAGATGGACTTAATTATGTCGGCCTCTCCAAGAATTACAGGTATTTTTTTGATGGTACCTATAGAAAGGGTGTTTACACTCATTTGTGGTTTTCGAATATCCATCTTTTCCACATTTTCTGTAACTACTACCTCTTCTAGCTGTTCAGCTTCTTCTTCAAGTAAATAATCTATTCGTCTATTTTCGTTTAGTTTTATTTCTTGTAGAACATCTTTGAAGCCTATGTAGCTAATTAAAATTGAATAAGTACCTTCTGGTAAGGTGATGGAATAAAAACCATACTCATTAGTTGTTACACCAGTTTTTAATTCTGGTATTGCAATTGTTACACCAATAAGTGTCTCATTACTACTATTCTCAGATATGGTACCACTTAAAGTAAATTTTTCTTGACCTAATGAAATTGAGGAATAGCAAAGTAGGGTGACAAGAATAAGTTGTAGGTATCCTTTCATCAATTTTTTTAGTAAAAATAGTCAGAAATCGGCAACCCTCCTAAAAGTTAATGTTGTTCCAAAAAAAATACCCTCAATTAGTATTGAGGGTATTTTAATTTAAACGTTGTAATTAAATTGCGTTTAAAATTTCATTAAGTGTAGTGCTCGGTCTCATTGCTTTTTCTACCAAAATAGCATCAGGCTTATAGTACCCGCCTATATCTTGTTTCGAACCTTGAGCATTAATTAATTCAGTAAGAATCTGAGGTTCTTTTTCGTTAATTTGAGTACTTACCTTTGAAAATATTGCTTTTAATTCTGCATTATTATCTTGTTGAGCTAGTGCTTCTGCCCAATATTTTGCTAGGAAGAAATGACTTCCTCTAGTGTCGATTTCTTTTACTTTTCTAGAAGGAGACTTGTCGTTTAATAGAAACTTTTCTGTAGCGCTGTCTAAAGTGTCACCAAGAACTTTAGCCATTGTATTCCCGTTCTTCTCTCCGTAGAACTCTAAGGAAACTCCCAATGCTAAAAATTCACCTAAAGAATCCCATCTTAAATGTCCTTCTTCTAAAAATTGCTCTACGTGTTTTGGGGCAGAACCACCTGCGCCTGTTTCAAATAGACCACCACCATTCATTAAAGGAACTATAGAAAGCATTTTAGCACTCGTACCGACTTCAAGTATTGGAAAAAGGTCAGTTAAGTAATCACGTAAAACATTACCAGAAACAGAAATAGTATCCTTGCCGGCTTTCATTCTTTTTAAAGTAAATTCTGTAGCTGCAGTAGGGGACATGATTTGAATGTCCAATCCATGAGTATCCTCTTTAGCTAAGTAGGTTTTTACTTTTTTAATAAGTTCTGCATCATGAGCTCTTTTCTCATCTAACCAGAATATTGTTGGATCTTTAGTTGCCTTTGCTCTAGATACAGCTAATTTAACCCAGTCTTGAATAGGAGCATCCTTCACTTGACACATACGCCAAATATCTCCCTTACTAACCTTATGCTCAATTAAAACAGTACCGGTTTCTAAATCTAAAACTTTCACTGAACCATTTTCCTTTATTTCAAAAGTTTTGTCATGAGAGCCATACTCTTCTGCTTTTTGGGCCATAAGACCAACATTTGGAACAGTACCCATTGTTGTCGGATCAAATGCTCCGTGTTTCTTGCAGAAATCGATAGTAGCGGTATAAATACCGGCATAACTACTATCTGGTATAACCGCCTTAGTATCTTGAGCCTTACCTTGAGCGTTCCACATTTTACCTGAATTTCTAATCATTGCAGGCATTGATGCATCAATAATTATGTCGCTTGGTACGTGTAGGTTTGTTACACCTTTATCTGAATTTACCATGGCCAAATCTGGTCCGCTGGCCAAAGCAGCATCTAAATCTTTGTTAATTGCATCTTTCTCAGCTAGCGGTAGCTTTTCAATTTTTTGATATAAACTGGCTAAGCCATCATTTGGGCTAACACCCAACGTATCAAATGTGTCGGTATATTTTACAAATACGGGCTTTAAGAATGTTTCCACAACGTGACCGAAAATAATTGGATCGGAAACTTTCATCATGGTCGCTTTTAGATGAACCGAGAATAGAACACCTTTTTCTTTGGCATCTTTAATTTCCTTTTCTAAGAATTCAAGTAATGCTTTTTTACTTAATACAGTAGCATCAATAATTTCGCCAGCTAATAGGTCTAATTTATCTTTTAGAATAGTTTCTGAAGAATCGGATACCAATTTAATCTGTATCGATGTATCCTTACTAAGAGTTATGGATTTTTCATTTGCTTGAAAATCACCTTCAGCCATAGTAGCAACATGTGTCTTGGAGTCTGAACTCCAAGCACCCATACTGTGTGGATTCTGTTTTGCATAATTTTTTACTGCTCGTGGAGCTCTACGATCAGAGTTACCTTCACGTAATACAGGGTTAACGGCACTGCCTTTTATTTTATCGTATTTAACCTTAATTTCTTTTTCTTCCTCATTCTTAGGCTCATCTGGATAACTAGGTAATTTATAGCCTTTAGACTGTAACTCTTGAATAGCCTCTTTCAATTGAGGAATAGAAGCGCTAATATTTGGTAATTTGATGATGTTTGCTTCCGGCTGTTTTGCCAAATTGCCCAATTCCTCCAAATCATTGGAAACCTGTTGTTCTTTGGTTAAAAATTCGGGAAAGGTAGCTGCAATTCTACCTGCGAGAGAGATATCTCTGGTTTCTATTTTAATTCCTGAAGATTTGGTAAAAGCTTTTACAATAGGTAAAAAAGACACCGTAGCCAATGCTGGGGCTTCGTCTGTTTTGGTATAAAAAATTTTGGACATTTGCGGTTTGTTTTAATTTAAGCGGAACAAAGATACAATTTTCTATAGGCTAAAAAGACAGGAATTGCCCTAATATTTCAGGCTGGCGTGAAGATTTGTTAAATAACAAAAGCCATATCAATGTACGCATACAATGATATGGCTTTTTAGAAAAAGTTTACGGACAGTTTGTTTTAATTTTTCATTAAAACGGCAACCCTTGATTGCACCCGCTTCACTAATTCAACGTTTAAAATGTTTTTGAAATTTAAACATGGGGTCTAAACTTTAATCAACATTTCTTTTTCGTTATTTTAATTAATCACTAAAAACTAAAAAATAGAATTTAGATATTTAATAAATCATTAAATATAAAAGCGACAGCCTTTATCTAAAATATTCACCCCTAAAAGGTTCAATAACAATACAAAGAACGCAAACTTCGTAATGACTCTAAATTGGATGCCTTGTCGTTTCCAAATTGTTAATCACACTTAAATTTACAAAAAAAAATCTATTGAACGAATATTTTTATAAATATTTATTAATCAACAGGTTATGAACATCGGTTATTCACTTTTGTTCATAAAAAAAGCACCGTCTCAAATTGAAACGGTGCTTTATATATTTGTTGAGGGAAATTTATCCTCTTATTTCCTTAATTCTAGCTTTCTTGCCAGTTAATTCACGGAAATAGTAAATTCTAGATCTACGTACTTTACCTCTTTTATTTACTTCAATTTTTTGAAGTGCAGGTAAATTAATTGGGAAGATACGTTCTACACCAACTGTTCCAGACATTTTACGAATAGTAAAAGTTTCTGTTGAACCAGTACCTCTACGTTGTATAACAACACCTTTGAAAAACTGAGTTCTTGTTTTTTCGCCTTCTCTAATTTCGTAGTACACAGTAATTGTGTCACCAGATGAAAACTTTGGGAATTCTTTTTTAGTTACGAATTCGTCTTGTACAAATTTTATTAATGATTCCATTGTATAGTTAATTGGAATTAAATTAGAGTAACATTCACGATTATCGTCAGAGGTTATTCTAACAAGCTGCGAAATTAATACTTAAATTAAAACCTACAAGTATTTTAGTTGATTTTTCGCTCGAAATACATGAGTTTATTGTAATAAATCAGGTCTAAGCTTCTCTGTGCGCTCATATGCCTTGCTTTCTCGCCATTCTTCAATTTTACCGAAATTACCGCTTAGCAATATATCTGGCACATTCATTCCTTTATATTCAGCAGGTCTTGTGTACACTGGCGGAGCTAACAACCCATCTTGAAAAGTATCTGTTAGGGCAGAAGTTTCATCGTTTAAAACGCCAGGAATCAATCTAATGATAGAATCGCATAGTACTGCCGCACCCAATTCACCACCTGATAGTACATAATCGCCTATAGAAATTTCTTTTGTTATAAAAGCATCTCTAACACGTTGATCGACACCTTTATAGTGACCACAAAGAATAATCATATTGTCAATCATTGATAGTTGATTAGACATTTTCTGATTTAGAGTTTCCCCGTCAGGCGTCATATATATGATTTCATCGTAATTACGTTGAGATTTCAGATTAGTGATACATTTGTCTATAGGTTCAATCATCAAAACCATACCAGCGCCACCACCAAACTGATAGTCGTCAACATTTCGATATTTGGTATCGGTATAATCTCTAAGATTATGAAAATGTACTTCAACCAAACCTTTATCTATAGCTCTCTTTAAAATAGAAGCTTCAAACGGACTTGTAAGTAATTCGGGTAATACGGTAATAATATCTATTCGCATCTTTTGATTTTGCTTCATCGTTTAACCTGCCAAAAGTAATGAAAACAGTGGTAATCTTTTTCCCAACCTAATTTCTCATAAAGCTTTTGCGCAGGGTTATCGATAGCTGTTTCTAAGGCAAGACCTTTAAACCCTTGTTGAGTGCAAAATTGTTGAGCTTTTTCTAATAATTGTTGCCCGACCGATTGTTTGCGATATTTTGAATCTACGTAAAGATCATTTAGAATTAATGACTTTTCTAAACTTACAGAAGAGAAGGTGTAGTATAATTGTACAAAACCTATCGTATTTTCACCTTCATAGGCGGCGAATATGACTGATTCTTCATTTGATATTCTATCATTAAGAAATGCCTTGGCGGCATCAAGGTCTGACTCCATTTTATAAAATACTCGGTAGCTATCGAAAAGAGGTACAATATCTTCTATCTGTGAACGAGTAATTCTTCTTAAATTTTTCATATCAAAAAAAAGCTCCAAAACGGAGCTTTTAATTATTTAGTTTTCTTCTGTTTGTTGATTTCATCTTGTAGCTGCCTACTAATCTTCTGCTCACGTTCTAGTGCTCTTCTCCTATGGTCTTCATATTCAACCTCTAGTTCAGAAAGATTTTGCTTCGCTTCTTGGGTTAGTATATTACTGTTTCTAAACCTATAAATAAACAAGCCTAATAAAAGAAATAAACCTCCAATAATTGTCCAAAGAATAAAATTATAAGTTCCTTTAGAAACCGGAATGCCAATGAATGACATGCTATCTTTTTCTTCAGTAACTGTGCTAAGATTAGTAGTTGTCTCTTCTAATTTTTTATTCAAAGAAGTTATAGTGGTCTCATGTTCAGCTATGGTAGACTTTAACTCACCAGTCTTTTTATTCATTGCAGCAATTGAGTCCAATACATTTTTACGTATCTTAAAAAGGTTGGTTTCTTTTACCACCTCATATCTAACACCATCAGCCCTATAATTACCAGAACGCTTTGCGATATAGTCAAACTGATTGCTGATAGGTCCTTCATCTAAAGACAACTTATCGTCTTCTTCCCCATCGTCTTGTGCAAATTGTTGGTTAGCGACGAAAAGAAACGCCACTAGTAGTAGTATTCTATAGAATTTCATGAAATAGATTCTTAGGTTAAAATAAATGATTTAGAGATGACTAAAGTACTTCATTAAAGTCAAATTATAAAAAAAAATGAATAAACGTTATCACTGGTTATTTAACTACGTACGCTATCATGAAATAGACGTTTTCTATTTAAAATTAGTAATATGTATAACGGCGAACCTTCGCAATATACTTTGCTAATCTAATGACCTGGTGTGAATAACCATATTCATTGTCATACCATATATAAAGAATAATATTTTTACCTGTACTAGAAACTATGGTAGCCATACTATCGTAAATTGATGGTGCAGAAGTACCTATAATATCTGAAGAAACAAGTTCTTTATCTAGGGAATATTTTATTTGTTCTACCAAATCCCCTTCAAGTGCATATTTCTTAATCATGGTGTTTACGCCATCTAATGAAGTTTTTTGATTTATTTCTAGATTTAGAATTGCCAATGAACCGCTCGGAACAGGCACTCTAATAGCATTGGATGTCAACTTTCCTTTTAATGAAGGTAACGCTTTAGCAACTGCTTGGCCAGCACCTGTTTCGGTTATGACCATGTTTAAGGCAGCAGCCCGACCTCTTCTATATTTCCCATGCATATTATCGACTAGGTTTTGGTCGTTAGTATATGCATGAATGGTTTCTAAGTGACCTTTCACTATGCCAAAGGTCTCTTCGACAGCTTTTAAAATTGGTGTTATAGCATTTGTTGTGCAAGATGCGGCAGAAAATAATTCAGTATTATCCGGATCATACTCTAAATGATTTACACCATGTACGATGTTAGCTATATTCTTACCAGGTGCTGTTAAAAGTACTTTTGAGGCACCATTCGCTTTAAGATGTCTTTCTAATTGTTCCTTATCTCGAAAAGCACCGGTATTGTCAATAATCAAAGCATTTTTTATTCCATATTCTGTGTAATCAATTTCTTCGGGCATATTAGCATAGATAACGTGTACCGTAGTGCCATTTATAATAAGTTTTTGGTTTTCATGATCAACCTTTACCGTACCGTTAAAAATACCGTGAACAGAATCAGTTCTTAAAAGGCTTGCTCTTTTTTCTAGGTTTTCACTTGTTGGCTTACCGCGAACAACAATTGCTCTAAGTCTTAATTGATTTCCTTTACCGGTTTTAGTCATTAATTCTCTAGCTACCAATCGGCCAATTCTTCCAAAACCGTAAAGAACTACATCTTTAGGTTCTATGCTTTTAAAGTCTTGAGCAGTTTTAAGTCTATCTATTACAAATGCTTTTACATTGCTTAAAAGATTATTATCTGAATGATATTCATAAGTTAATTTACCAATGTCTAGTTTAGAAGGTGGCAAAGGAATATCGGCTATTGAACGTAATATTTCTACCGAATCGAAGATAGAAATTGGCTTTTGTACAAATTCACCTGCGTACTCATGTAAATGTATAATATCACTTACGTTTTTATCAATAACCTGATTTTTGAAAAGTACAATTTCAATAGATTTATCGTACCAAAGATCACTAACAATTTTTATGAATTCAGTAGTTGCTTTTCTTCGGTCTGCTTGAAAGGCCAGCTCTTTTTCAAATGTAGTTTGTGGAGCCATAATAATTGATTGATTTTTAGAATTCGCACAAAACTAGAAAATTTAAGCGCCTTATTTAAATAATTTTCAACAAAAAGCCTTCGTTTTTACGAAGGCTGTATTTTTTAGCGTTTTCTTATTGAAAGATAAGCCGGTCTCGTTCTCCGTTAGGTCCTAACATTGTAATAACCGTTTTATCATATTTTGAGATTCCTCCAAAGGCATTATAAGCATCATCAATGTTGCCAATTTCAATATCATCTATTTTTACTATTACTTTTTCAGATAATCCGTATCCTCTATATCTTTCAGGTACTCCTATTATCTTGACGCCAGTTTTAGTTTTGTAAACCTTTTTGTCATGTGCAGTAAGGTTCTTTACTTCTAAGCCCATTTCTGGAACTACTAATGTTTGTCTTTCCTTTAATGTTAGAGGTATATGCAATATCTCATTTTTTCTATCAATCACAAAGGCTAAGGTGTCGCCAGGTCTTTTAGTTGAAAGGTATCCTGTTAGGTCTGGGTATTTGTGTACTGCTATTTCATCAACCTTTTTAATAATATCTCCAATTTCAATACCTGCTTCTTGTGCAGCAGATTCCTCTTCAATTAATTCAATATAAACTCCATCAATATTGTTGATTCCTTTTTCAATGGCATCTCTTGTATTTGTAGGGGCAGGTCTAATACCCATAAAGCCTTTTTGAACATTACCATATTCTAGAATATCTTGAATTACCTTTTTTGCAATATTACTAGGTACAGCAAATGAATAACCTACATAAGATCCTGTTTGAGAAGTGATAGCAGTATTAATACCCACTAAATCTCCGTTTGTATTTACTAAAGCTCCCCCTGAATTTCCTGGGTTAACAGCAGCATCAGTTTGTATAAAAGATTGATTTTTTCCAAGATTACGTGCTTTTGCACTAATAATACCTGCGGTTACGGTAGAGGTTAGGTTGAATGGATTGCCTACAGCTAAAACCCATTCTCCAATTTTTGTTTGGTCAGAATCACCAAATGCTAAATAAGGTAACTTTTCATCGGTATCTATTTTAATTAAAGCAATATCTGAATTTGGATCAGCACCTATTAATTCAGCGTTGTATGTTTTGTTGTTATTTAATGTTACCTGTAGTTGATTTGCTCTACTTATAACATGGTTATTGGTAACTATATATCCGTCAGAAGAAATTATTACTCCAGAGCCGGTTCCTACTTGAGGTACAGGACTACCGCTCGACCCATAGAAAAAATCTAATATGCTGGTAGGGCCATTGCTTAAAGTGATATTCATAACATGAACAACCGCATTAACTGTATTTTCTGCAGCTATGGTAAAATCTACTTCATTAATTCCAGAACCACTTGCAGAAGTTGGGGTATAGTTGGTATTAAAAACACCATTGCCATTTTCTTGTGAAATAATGGTAAAATTATCTTTTTCGAAAAAGAATTTATAAGCGCCCAACGTAATTGCGCCTGCAAATACAGATACAAGTAGCAGACTTGCTAATCTTTTCATAATCTTTAATGTTTTAACGTATTCGATACAAAATTACTTGTTTTTATGCTCTTTGATACGCGTTTAACTACTTTTTAACTACTATTAAAAACTTAATTATATCCTATCTTTGTGTCTATAAGCTAACATGAAATATACTTTTTATAAATATCAAGGAACCGGTAATGATTTTGTGATGTTTGATAATCGCAAAAACGAATTTCCGAAAGATGATGTGAGTTTAGTTGCAAGTATCTGTGATCGTAAATTTGGTGTAGGGTCTGATGGATTGATTTTATTAGAAGATGATGAAAAAACAGATTTTAAAATGGTGTATTTTAATTCTGATGGTAGAGAAGGAAGTATGTGTGGGAATGGTGGAAGATGTATTGTCGCATTTGCATATTTTCTTGGCATAATTAGGAATAAAACGGTTTTTATAGCTGTGGATGGATTACATGAAGCTAGTATTGAAGGAGATGTTGTGAGTTTGAAAATGACGGATGTGCAAGAAATAAGTAAAAAGCAAAATGCTCTTTACCTAAATACAGGGTCTCCGCATCATGTGCAATTGGTTAAAGAATTGAAATCATTTAATGTGTTTAATGAAGGTGCACGTTTACGGTATGGGGTTTATGGTGAAAAGGGTAGTAATATCAATTTTGTAGAACAAAACGAATCAGGAGGATTCGATATACGTACCTACGAACGAGGTGTTGAAGATGAAACATTATCTTGTGGTACAGGTGTAACTGCTGTTGCCTTAAGTATGTATCATATGGGGAAAACAAAGAAAAAGATTGTTCCAATTAAAGCAGTAGGAGGCAATCTAGAAGTTTCTTTTGATGAACAAAACGGTTTGTATAGTAATATCTATTTAAAAGGAGAGGCGAAACAAGTTTTTAAAGGTGAGCTAACGTGGTAAAATTAATAGGAAAGCAGATTTATCTAAGGGCCTTAGAACAAGAGGACCTAGATTTTTTATATGAACTTGAAAATAATACCGATGTTTGGGAGGTTAGCGGTACAATTGCACCGTACTCCAAAAGTGTGTTACAACTCTATTTAGATAATGCTCATCGAGATATTTATGATGTGAAGCAATTACGTCTGGTAATTAGCGATTTACAGGATAAAGCAATTGGATTGATAGATATTTTTGATTTTGAACCAAATCATAAACGAGCAGGCATAGGTATAATTATTCTAGATACAGAACGAAGAAATAAAGGAATTGGGGCTGAGTCTATTACCTTATTAAATAATTATGTTTTTGATGTACTAGGGTTAAGACAGATATATGCCAATATTTTAGAAGAGAATTTAGCAAGCATGCATCTGTTTAAAAAATTAGGTTTCGTAGAAGTAGGTATTAAAAAAGATTGGGTTCGTGTAAAGAATACCTTTAAGAACGAGGTTTTACTGCAAAAAATAAATAAAAAATGAGTTTCAAGCGTATTTTGCTAGGTGTAGTTCTAGTAGGTCTAATTGGTGGCGGCATTTTAGCTTACATTGCTTATGGTACATTTTTCACACCTAATACTAGATTCAATGATGATGAAGAATTTGTTTTTATACCAACCGATGTTTCTGAGAATGATTTAGAAAAAGTGTTATCACCATTACTTAAGGACTTTGATGCCTTCAAATCTGCTGCGAATAGAAAGGGCTACTTAAACAATATAAAAGCAGGTAGATATAAGATTGCCAAGGGTATGAATAATAACGAGATTGTTAATTCATTACGAAGTGGTAATATACCTGTAAAAGTTTCTTTTAATAATCAAGAGAGTGTAAATGATTTGGCAGGTAGGATTGCAAGTCAGATAGAGGCAGATAGTAGTTCATTGGTTGCTGCTTTTAAGGACACGGAGTTTTTAAATTCTAACGGATTTAATGTGGATAATTTGATTTCGCCTTATATCCCCAATAGTTATGAGTTTTTCTGGAACACATCTGCAATAGCCTTTAGGGATAGAATGTTAAAAGAATATAATCGATTTTGGAACGATGTTAGAATTGAAAAAGCGAAAGTATTGGGTTTACAACCTAACGAAGTAATTGCATTAGCGTCAATAGTACATAAAGAAACTGCAAAGGTTGATGAGCGGCCAACAGTAGCTGGAGTGTATTTAAATAGGTTAAAAAAAGGAATGTTACTGCAGGCAGATCCAACGGTTATTTACGCTATAAAAAAGGAGACAGGTAATTTTGACACCATAATTAAGCGAGTATTATATAAAGATTTAGAAATGGATTCTCCCTATAATACATATAAGTATGCAGGAATACCTCCAGGACCGATTACCATGCCCGATATTACGGCTATTGATGCGGTATTGAACCCTAAAAAACATAATTACTATTATTTTGTGGCAAATGTAGAAAAATTCGGATATCACATGTTTGCAGAGAACTTAACGCAACACAACCGAAATAAAGAGCAATACATCCGATGGATAAATGCACAAAAAATCAAGAGATAGGTTTATTGTCCGAATTTTAGCACTTGTTAACTAAAACTGTATTCTTTTAACAGAACCTTCTTAAACTACTATAATTTCCCTGATACCTTTGTAAAAGAAATTTAAGCAGGCAAATAGTGTTCGCCATTAGTCTTAAGAAATAACAAGTATGAGAAGATGGATATTAATTTGTTGTCCTCTAATTATGATGTTTATTTTATCTGGTTTCGGTTTCAAACCCTTTAAGGTTGAAGTGCCGGAGTTGCTTAAAGTAAAAGAACCTACTTTAGTTTCGTTTCCTCAAGACGAATCTTTTTTATCGAATTATCAAATTGCTCCCCCTTTTCTTGGTAGTCAGTATATAGGCTTTAAAGAGGCATTGGCCTTTAAAGAGTCTCAAGGAAATTATTTTGCTATAAATAGCTATGGTTATTTAGGAAAATATCAATTTGGGCTAGGTACACTAGAATTAGTTGGTGTTTACGACGGAAATCATTTTTTAAATGATCCAATTCTTCAAGAGAAAGTTTTCAATGTAAATATCTCTAGAAACAAATGGATTTTAAGAAAGGATATTAAACGATATGTTGGGGTGCACATGCGCGGAATAGAAATTACCGAATCAGGTATATTGGCAGCAGCACATCTTGCAGGCCCAGGCAACGTTAAATTATATTTACGCTCGCAAGGTCGTATGGAAATTATGGATGGTTATGGTACTAGTATATCCCACTATATGAAAAAGTTCTCGGGATATGATATTTCTATGATTTTGCCGAAACGCAATCCAAGAATTTAAAAGTTTAAGTAGATATGAAAATAGGAAACCTTGGCAATTTATTGCCAGGGTTTTTTTATGCATGAATAATAAAAATAGCCGGCCTTTTATGAAGGTCGACATTTTCATTTTTCCAATTGATTGCAGTTTTGGTTTTAATATATTCCGTCGGTAGGGTAATATCTGCTGCAACACAAATTCGCGTACTCGGTGCTAAAGATTTTATAAGTTCCTCAAGCATTTTATTATTACGGTACGGAGTTTCAATGAATATTTGGGACTGATTGTCTTCCTTTGATTTTCGTTCTAAATTTTTGATATATTTTTTACGCTCAGTACTATCAATTGGTAGGTAGCCATTAAAGGCAAAATTTTGACCGTTCATTCCGCTAGCCATTAAAGCTAATAAAATAGAGGAGGGGCCAACCAAAGGTATTACCTGAATATTCTTTTCATGAGCTATTTTAACAACGGCAGCACCAGGGTCAGCAATACCAGGACAACCAGCTTCTGAAAGTATGCCAACATCAAAACCTTCGAAGCATGGATTAAGAAAAGTTGGAATTTCTTGTGCCTCTGTAAACTTATTTAATACAGAAAGCTTTAATGAGGGTTGAGATTTCCTTGGACTTATTTTTTTTATAAAATGACGAGCTGTTTTTTCATTTTCAACTATATAGTAATCTAATTGCTCAATAGTTTGCTTAATTGAAATAGGTAATACCTCTAATGGTTCCATATCACCTAATGTAGATGGTATTAAATATACATTTCCTGTTTTCCCGTTTTTTGTGCTCATTTATTTATTTTCTATTCTTGCTGCTATAAGCGTGCAAGCTTTGTCAATCATTATATAAACTTTTTTAAAACCATCATCAGAATCATGATAAGGATCGGGGACCTCCTCGTTATTTGAATTAATTTCACTTAAAATTAGTTTAACCTTTTCTGCGTCCGATTTATTTCTTGCTAATCTTGTAATGTCGGCATAATTACTTTTATCCATGACGTAAATTAAATCAAAAGAATCAAAATCTGAAATGGTGAACCTCCTACAGCGTTGGTTGCTTATGTTGATACCGTAATCATGCGCGACCTTTATTGACCTCGGATCAGGAGGGTTGCCTACATGATAGCCGGAAGTGCCTGCTGAGTCTACAAATGTTTGTGTTGAATTTACTTTTGATTTAAGAATACCTTCTGCCAATGGAGACCTACAGATATTACCTAGGCAAACCATCAACACATTCATGGGGTAGTGGTATTAAGAGAATTTCTTTGTTAAGTCATCAATATACTTACGAAATTGCTTATCGGTTTCTGCTAAGTTATCTACAGTCTTACACGCATGTAAAACAGTGGCGTGATCTCTTTTACCTATTTGAGAGCCTATACTCGCTAAAGAAGCTTTAGTGAATTTCTTAGCAAAGAACATGGCTAACTGTCTTGCCTGTACAATATGTCTCTTTCTTGTTTTAGATTGCAAAGTAGCTACATCCATTTCAAAGTAATCAGAAACTACCTTTTGTATATAGTCGATAGATACTTCTCTTTTCGTATTCTTGACAAATTTCTCTACAACTTGTTGAGCAAGTTCTATTGTAACTTCTCTTTTGTTTAAGGTAGACTGAGCAATTAAAGAAATAATGGCTCCTTCAAGTTCCCTAATGTTAGTTTTTATATGCTTTGCAACATATTCTATGATGTCTTCAGGAATTTCAACACCATCTCTATATAACTTGTTCTTTAATATAGAGATTCTTGTTTCGTAATCAGGACTTTGCAATTCTGCGGATAGTCCCCATTTAAAACGAGATAAAAGACGTTGTTCAATATCCTGCATGTCAACAGGAGCTTTATCTGAAGTAAGTATTACTTGCTTACCATTTTGATGTAAATGGTTGAAAATATGGAAGAATACGTCTTGTGTGCCAGATTTTCCAGATAAAAACTGTACATCATCAATGATAAGTACATCTATTAATTGATAGAAATGAATGAAATCATTTCTAGTGTTCTTCTTTACAGATTCAATATACTGTTGTGTGAATTTCTCAGCCGATATATAAAGTACGGTTCGCTCAGGATATTTATCCTTTATTTCAACACCAATGGCATGCGCTAAATGTGTTTTTCCTAAACCTACACCACCAAATACTAATAAAGGATTAAAAGAAGTTCCTCCTGGTTTATTAGCGACTGCCATACCAGCAGAACGCGCCAAACGGTTAGAATCTCCTTCTAAGAAATTATCAAAATTATAATTCGGATTTAGCTGTGATTCTATCTTTATATTTCTAATTCCTGGTATAACAAACGGATTTCTTAATTCAGGATTTTTAGATTTGATAGGAACATCCATTTCTTGAGCCGCCATCGCACCTCTATTAGAGCTAGGAATTTTTTCTGTAAAAGGCTCTTTATTTCCGTAGGTATTTTCCATACGAATGATATAGACCAGTTTTGCAGTTTCTCCTAATTCCTTTGTTAAGGCAACTTTTAAAAGTTTTACATAGTGTTCTTCTAGCCATTCGTAGAAAAACTTACTTGGCACTTGTATACTTAAAGCGTTCTCAGATAATTTAACTGGCTTAATAGGTTCAAACCAGGTTTTGAATGCCTGCGGTTGGATATTATCCTTAATAAACACCAAACAGTTTTTCCAGACGGAATTTGCAGTAACACTCATAATTTATTCTAAACTTTTAATGGTTAGCGTTTAGTTATAGCTAATTGAAAATTTCAATTAGGTCTCTTATTCAACTTGGGCAAATATGTGAACAAATAATTTAAAAAAAAAATCGATTAGCATTGAATTTGACCTTTTTTTTTCTCATGTTCGCTTGCTAGTAGCGGAGCTTTTAAATATATACTTTTTACTTTAAATAAATGCGTACAAACGAAATTTCTTTTCGAATAAGGTATAGTGAAACCGACCAGATGGGGGTAGTATATCATGGTAACTATGCTCAATATTTAGAATTAGCAAGAGTTGAATGGTTAAGGTCGTTAGGAATTTCTTACAAAACTATGGAAGAAGATGGTATAATGCTTCCAGTAATAAGTTTATCAATCAATTATATAAAACCTGCTTTGTATGATGATTTAATTACAGTTAAAGTAATATTGAAAAAAAAACCTGCAGTTAGAATAGAATTTGATTATGAAATAACTAATGAAGCTGGTGATTTATTGGCTACCGCTAATACAGTTTTAGTGTTTATGGATATGAAAAGGAAAAGGCCAACAAAATGTCCACAATTTTTATTAGATAAATTAAACTACTAAGAAGAGTACGTATTTAAGTTTATTCAACAGCTTTAATATCTAGTTTGTGATGAGCTTTCAAAAGTTTAAAGGTTTTTTTAAATTCACTTTTTGGAATCGAAAGAACGATTTTACATTTAAGATGTAAGTCCTGTGAAATAATTTCAAGTTGATGTTTCTTAACCAATCGCATAACTATATCCATTTCTGAATATTCGAACGAAACGCCTACTTGTTGTTGTAACACCTTCTTTATTATGGTAGCGTTTTCCAAAGCTAACTTCGCAGTTTCCTTGTAAGCACTTATTAATCCGCCAACACCTAATTTGGTTCCACCAAAAATTCGAACTACAGCAACTAGTGTATTGGTAACATCAAAAGATTGTAATTGACCATAAATGGGCATTCCGGCTGAATTATTTGGTTCTCCATCATCATTTGCACGGTATGATAAGTTTTCAATTCCCATTTGCCAAGCATAACATACGTGGTTGGCTGTAGGATATTCTTTTTTTAAGCCTTCAATATATTCTTTTACTTCATCTTCATTGGTCACAGGAAAGCAATACCCATAGAACTTACTTTTTCGTTCCTTGTATAAAATAGGTTCCGATGGTTTTGAAATAGTTCTATAGGTGTCCATATTAAATAGTTTGCCAAGTTTATAGAAAATTCATTAACTGCTGGCCAAATGCAACCAAAACAATACTCAAAACAGCCATGCCGAAACCAAACCAATTTTTAATAGTCAGCCTTTCTTTAAATAGTATAATGCCTAACAAAGTTGAAAACATAACAATGGCAACGTTATTCATGGTGAAAACAGAAGCACTGTTCCAAGTAGGGTGTTGTAACGCTTTTAATAAAAAGTAAATAGAGAAATAGTTAGGAACACCTAAGCAAATACCTCCAATAACATTTTTTAAATTGACCTTAATAGGTTGGGTTATTGATTTAAAACCTATAAATAAAACACCGAAGATTCCGGCAGAAGCAAATACACTAGCAGAGAATAGGGCATATTCTTCTTCTGGCATATGTACTTCTTGAAAATACTTAATACTGGTGTCTATAATTCCAGAACCTAAAAAAACCAGTACTGGTAATATGAAGGCCCATTTCTCAGTTTTTATTTTATGCTTTTTTAACGATGTAAAATATACAGCAAAAAGGGCCAATATTATGCCTGTAATTTCTATTATACCAAGCGCCTCCTTATAAAAGAAAACTCCGAAAAGCACGGGTATTGTAAGAGACATTTTGGTGGCGACAGATGCTACAGATACTCCGAGCTTTTGAGAGGTTGCTGCCATTAGATTAAAAATCACGATAAACAATAAACCTAGGGCAATACTACCCCAAAACCAGCTTTTGTGTGGAATTGTTGAAATGTCAAAGGGTTCATTGTTATATAAAAGCCCAACCAAACATGCGATAAAGTAGTTTAGAATTATTGCATAGATTGTTTGAACCTGATATTTAGCGAACAGTTTAAAAATCACAAAGATTAGGCTTGAAAACAGAATGCTGAGAACTAAATACATCACTTAAAGATGGTTTAAGGTTTCAAGAACATCTTCTTTGCCTACTTGTAAATTCCAACATAAAATCCCTAATTTCGAAGCACTTAGGGTGTTCTCTTTAGAGTCATCAATGAATAGGGTTTCATTTGCAACTAGATTATTTTCATGAAGTACAAACTCATAAATATTTGAATTTGGTTTGCGCATCTTCAATTCTTGTGATAGATAAAATTGCTCAAAACAGTTTTGAAATCTTTTGAAACGTTCTAAGCCCATCGATTTTTTAACTTGCTCTATGTGAAGGTCGTTGGTATTACTCAGTAAAAACAATCGATACCTATTTTCCTTTTTAAGTTGTTCAATAAAGGTTAACCGTTCTTCTGGAAAATCTAAAATAATGGAATTCCAAGCAGCTATAATTTGCGCCCTACTTGCGTCATTAAAAATAGACTGCAAAGCATTGATAAAAGTATCGGACTCAATCAACCCCATTTCATAATCTATAAAGATAGCGTCAAGTTCTGGTGTCATTTGGGTGAGTCCAAATTTTGACATTTCCAATAAGGGAGCTTGCTTGTCTAGGTTGATGAAAATATCACCAAAGTCAAATATGATATTTTTAATCATGGCTTAAATATGGTTAATTGGTCCGTTGAAATTTGCACCTGTTCTTTAATAACACCTTTTATCCTTGGTGCTTTAATACCTTTTTTAAATGTTGATGTGCCTTTAAAAATTCGAGCTTCATCCCATAAATTATTATCAATAAAACTTTCTATGGTTTTAGACCCACCTTCGATTATAACACTTTGTATCTGTTCTTCGTAAAGCAATGAACATACTTGTTGGGGTAATGAAGTTTCAAAGTTTAAAATCTTGTAGGTGATATGATCAACATATTGGCTAGCATCTTCAACTTCAGTGCAAATAATTGTCCTTTGATTTCCATCAAAAACATGAAAATCAATTGGAATTTTTAAAGTTCTATCTATAATAATTCGTGTTGGCGGCTTACCAGTCCAATCTCTTAAGTTTAATTGAGGATTGTCGACCAGTACAGTGTTGGTTCCCACTAAAACACCTGGCTCTTCGCTACGCCATTTATGTACTAATTGTCTAGACCTTGTATTGGTAATCCAATAAGGTTTTTTCTTTTCATCTCTAAGGGTTGGCTCTGGTGCTATAAAGCCATCTGCCGTCTCTGCCCATTTTAAGATAATGAAGGGGCGTTTTTTAGTGTAATAAGTAAGAAATCTTTTGTGATGTTCTTCACATTTTTTTTTGAGAATACCTACTTGAACACTACAACCAGCTTGTTCAAGTTTCTTTATACCGTTACCAGCTACTTTTTCATGTGGGTCTTTTAATCCTATTACAACCTTAGGTATGCCCATTTTTACAATTAAATCGGCACAAGGTGGTGTTTTGCCAAAATGGGAGCAAGGCTCTAGCGTTACATAGAGGGTTGCTGATTTTAACAATGAAATGTCCTTAACTGAATTAATGGCATTTACCTCAGCATGAGCGCCACCATAGGCACTGGTATAGCCTTCTCCGATTATTTGGTCATTATAAACAATAACGGCACCCACCATCGGGTTAGGAGCAGTAGTGCCTAGTCCGTTTTTTGCAATTTGAATAGAACGCAGCATATATTTCTCATCCGTAGAAAAAGAATCTAATTTTGCATGTGCGGTATTATGGGAATCAAGATTATTATTGGACATCAAACTTTACCTTTATATGCATATCACGTATCTTCACACCTCAAAAATAGCACTTTAAAACCTATTGCATTATTGATATGGAAAATGTATTAATTCGTGAAATTAGAAAGGAAGATAATCCTCAAGTGGCATCAGTCATAAGAAAGGTCTTGGTAGATTTAGGAGTGCCTAAGGTTGGTACTGCCTATGCCGATACTGCCTTAGACCATATGTTTGAACACTACGATAAGCCAAAGGCTACTTACTTTGTTGTCGAAGAAAATGGTGTTATTTTAGGATGTGCAGGGGTTGCCCAATTAGATAACTATGAAGGCAATATTTGTGAACTTCAGAAAATGTATTTTCTTGAAGCAGCTAGGGGTAAGGGTATTGGTAATAAAATGATAAACACTTGTTTAGAACGTGCTAAAGAATACGGCTTCGAAGGGTGTTATTTAGAAACCATGCCATACATGGAAGCTGCGCAAAAACTGTATAAGAGAATGGGTTTCGATTACATTGATGCTCCAATGGGTGATACGGGTCATTATTCTTGTCCGGTTTGGATGCTTAAAACATTATAACTGTGCTTTTAAGGGAAATTAAAAATATATTTCATTTAGAATTAGATGTGCTTTATGGCAAGGATGAAGTCTCTAGTTTTTTCTACCTATTAATTGAGCACTATTTTAATTTAGAGCGCTTCATTTTAACAATTCAACCAGAACTAGTTATAGATAAAGAACAAGAAACTATCATTTTTAACGCCTTATCTGAATTGAAGTTAGAACGTCCTATTCAACATATTATAGGAAGCAGCTATTTTATGGAGATGGATTTTAAGGTCAATTCACATGTTCTAATTCCGAGGCCAGAAACCGAAGAATTAGTGCGTTGGATTTTAGAAGACAACGAGAAAACTGAACAGGTTTTGACCATTTTAGATATGGGCACAGGTAGTGGCTGTATTCCTATTTCTATAGCTAAAAACTTATCTAATGCAAATGTATATGGATTAGATATTTCGTTGGATGCTCTTGAAGTAGCTCAGGAGAATAACAAAATTCATTGTACTCAAGTTGATTTTTTTCAAGCGGATATACTTAATCTAGATTATGAATGTACCTATGACATAATTGTATCGAACCCGCCTTATGTAAGAGAATTAGAAAAGGCCGAGATGCAAAATAATGTTATTAACCATGAACCAAGTATTGCGTTATTTGTGCCAGATGAAGATCCTTTAAAATTTTATAGGGCAATTGTTATTTTCGCAGCTAAACATTTGAATGATAAAGGCAGCTTGTATTTAGAGATTAATCAATTCCTAGGTAAAGAAATGATAGCGCTTCTAAAAGAGTATGAATTTCATACTATAAAATTGAAACAAGATATGTATGGTAATGACCGAATGCTTAAAGGAATAATAAGATGAAAAGTATAGTTGTTTTTTGTGGTAGTAGTGAAGGAGCTAATGCTGTTTATGCATCGAATGCCTATGAATTGGGCGAGACCTTTGCAAAGAAGAATATTCAATTGGTTTACGGCGGAGCCAAAATTGGCATTATGGGTAAAGTTGCTGAAGGTGCTTTAACTAATGGAGGCAAAGTAATTGGCGTTATACCTGAGTTTTTAACACTGAAAGAGGTATTTCATGAAGGTTTGACCGAATTGATTGTTACCCAAAACATGCAAGAACGTAAATTGAAAATGCATGATTTATCTGATGGCATTATCATGTTGCCTGGTGGTTTTGGTACGCTTGAAGAATTTTTTGAAATGTTGACATGGTCACAATTGGGTTTACACCAGTACCCTATAGGAATATTGAACACCAATGGTTTTTATGACCCCTTAATAAATATGATGCAACAAATGGTTACAGAAGGTTTTGTGAAAAATGACCACTTAAACACCATTCTAGTAGACACGAATATTGAAAATTTATTGGAGAAAATGGAGCAATATCACCCATTGCCAACTCCAAAATGGATAAAAAAAGAGCAACTATAAATACTATGGAAGCGAGAATAAAAGAGCTTAGAAAAGAATTACGCGAGCATAATTACAATTACTATGTGTTAGATAATCCGACTATTTCTGATTTTGAGTTTGATATGAAACTTAAGGAATTACAGGAGTTGGAAACAAAGCACCCAGAGTTGTACGATGCAAGTTCTCCTTCTTTACGAGTAGGTGGAATGATTACCAAGAATTTTGAAACGGTAGTGCATGAGCATCGTATGTATTCTTTAGATAATTCATATTCTAAAGAAGATTTAGAGGATTGGGAAAAACGTATTCAGCGTAATTTAGGCGATTTACCTGTTGCCTTTACATGTGAATTAAAGTATGATGGCGCATCCATCAGTATTACCTATGAAAATGGTAAACTTGTAAGGGCAGTTACACGTGGTGATGGTATACAAGGTGATGACGTTACTAATAATATTAAAACGATTAAGTCGGTACCGCTTCAATTAAAAGGTGATTTCCCGCCAAAGTTTGACATACGAGGTGAAATTGTTTTACCGTTCGACGGTTTTATGAAGATGAACGAAGAACGTGTAGCCAATGGCGAAGAGGCCTATATGAATCCTAGAAATACAGCTTCAGGTAGTTTAAAATTACAGGATAGCAGTTTGGTTGCACAACGGCCTTTAGAGTGTTTGTTGTACGGTATCATTGGCAGAGATTTAGGGATTGATACCCAGTTTCAAATGTTAGAAAAAGCAAGGGAATGGGGTTTTAAAGTTCCAACTGTTGCAAAGCTTTGTAAAACGACAGATGAAGTAATGGCTTTTGTAGAAGAGTGGGATGTAAAACGTCATGAGTTACCATACGAAACCGATGGGGTTGTTATTAAAGTTAATAGTTTGCAGAATCAAGAGGAGTTAGGGTATACTGCAAAATCTCCCCGATGGGCCATGGCTTATAAATTTAAAGCAGAGCAGGTCTTTACTGTCTTAAATGAAATAACGTATCAAGTAGGACGTACTGGAGCTATTACACCTGTAGCGAACTTAGAACCAGTATTGTTGGCTGGTACTACCGTAAAAAGGGCCTCATTACATAATGCTGACCAGATTGAAAAATTAGATATTAGAGTAGGAGATACGGTGTTCGTTGAAAAGGGAGGTGAAATTATTCCTAAAATAATTGCTGTCGATTTAACGAAAAGACCGGCCGATTCAGAACCTACCCAATATATACACCAATGTCCGGAATGCGGAACCGAATTAACACGTAGCGAAGGTGATGCCAAGCACTATTGTCCAAATGAATATGGATGTCCTCCACAAATAACTGGTCGTATTCAACATTTTATTTCGCGAAAGGCTATGGATATTGAAGGTCTAGGAGGGGAGACCGTAGAATTGCTTTTTAAAGAAGGACTTATTAAAGATTACGCTGATTTATATCGATTAACAAAGGAAGATGTTTTGCCACTAGAGCGTATGGCTGAGAAATCTGCCGAAAACTTGGTTAAAGGCGTAGCTGATTCGGTTAACGTTCCGTTTGAAAGAGTTTTGTTTGCATTAGGTATTCGGTTTGTTGGTGAAACTGTTGCTAAAAAATTAGCGAAGGCATATAAAAATATTGATGCCTTAAAAGAAGCATCTTTAGAACATTTAACTGCAGTAGATGAAATAGGTGAGCGTATCGCACAGAGTGTCATTGACTTTTTTGCAAATGAAAAGAATATTGGTGCCATAGAAAGATTACGAAGTTATGGTGTACAATTAGAGCTTTCTGCGGATAAGTTAGAAAATCTGACCGATACCTTGGCAGGAAAAACTTTTGTGGTATCTGGAGTTTTTGAAATATTGAGTAGAGATGAACTCAAGAAGAAAATAGAGGATAATGGGGGCAAGGTTGGCTCTTCTATATCTTCTAAGACAAGCTATTTAGTGGCAGGTGATAAGATGGGGCCTAGTAAACGTACCAAGGCAGAAAGCTTAGATATACCTATTATCAGTGAACAAGATTTTATAAATATGATAGCATAAGTTACTATGGATGTTTTTACGATAATTTCAGTATTAGTATTTCTATCGGCCATTTTCGGTTATTTAAATGCGCGGTTTTTAAAACTCCCCAATAGTATTGGGCTTATGCTCATCACTATTGTATTTACATTGGTAGTCTTTGGTATAGGTTATGTTGACGATACCCTTATTAATGCTGAGCGCTATATCATTGATCAGATAGATTTTAAATCTGTTTTACTAGATATAATGTTGAGTTTTTTGCTATTTGCCGGGGCACTTCATACTAATTTTGATCAATTAAAAGTGCAGCGTTGGCCTATTCTGGTATTTTCTACTCTAGGGGTCTTGGTCTCCACTTTTTTAGTAGGTACAAGCATGTACTATTTATTGCAGTTATTGGGAATGGATATCAATTTTATTTACTGTCTACTTTTTGGATCACTAATATCACCCACAGACCCCATTGCGGTTTTGGGAATACTTAAAAAAGCTGGAGCGCCAAAACAGTTAGAAACTAAGATTGTAGGCGAATCACTATTTAATGATGGAGTAGGAGTTGTGGTTTTTCTTACCATATTTCAGTTGGCTTCGGCTGGTGAAACAGCTGTGGGGCCTTTAGAAATTCTTGAACTTTTTGGTGTTGAGGTCATAGGCGGTCTAGCACTTGGGTTGGCATTAGGCTGGGGTACTTACAAATTAATGAAGTCCATTGATGATTATGACATCGAGGTCATTATTACATTGGCAACTGTTATGGTAGGTACTTTAATTGCACAGAAATTTCACTTATCAGCCCCTTTGGCTATGGTGGCTGCAGGTTTGGTCGTTGGTAATGATACCGTTCGTAATTCTGCAATGTCTGAAACTACCGAAACCTATGTGGATAAATTTTGGGAATTGTTAGATATTCTATTGAATACACTATTGTTCGTTCTTATAGGGATGGAAATGTTGGTTCTGTCATTTAAGACTGAATATGTAATTGCCGGATTATTAGCTATTCCATTAGTTTTGATATGTCGATACCTTTCCTTGTTGCTACCTATCAAATTCTTTGAAAAGAAGCTTGATTTCGTGCCGAGAACTAATTTGATAATGACTTGGGGCGGATTGCGTGGGGGTATATCAATAGCCTTAGCTTTAGGATTATCAGATGATATGTTTAGAGACGCTTTTTTGGTAATCACATATATCATAGTCGTATTTTCGATAATAGGACAAGGCTTAACTGTTGAGAAGCTGATTAAACGTGTGGTACAATGATGCTCAAAACCTATCTCGAATTTAAGAATAGTTTAGAACTAACGCTAGTTCCAGAACAATGGCCAGAAGCTTTAAAAGCAATGTGGTTTGATGCAAAGGGAGATTGGGAATCTTCGCACAATATCGCCCAAGATATGCATAGTAAATTAGGTAGTTGGTTACATGCGTATTTACACCGAAAAGAAGGCGACCATTTTAATGCGGGCTATTGGTACCGGTTAGCAGAAAAGTCTTTTCCGAAATCTACCTTAGAGGAAGAATTAGAGGAGATTGTAACTTATTTAATAGAAACTGCTTAGAACGACTTATTGTTTCTATTTGTTTTTTGCGACTACAGATACAAGGATTTTACTTCATTTCAAAGATGGGTGTACTCTCTTTAGAATTAGATATGAGTATGGCATAATCTAAAAAATCTAACGGTGACATTCCTTTTACGGCATCACCATTCGACTTTTCATCTTCCATGATTACTTCAATTAAATCTGGTTCGTTTAGTAGGTAAGGCGAATTCGTTTTGTTTAATTTGAAAAGAGTTCTATCAGATAACTTAGCGTCTTTTAAGTTTTGAATACCTCTAAAATATTCCTTTTGATAATCTCCTATTCCAAAACCTGCCTCAACCGTGTAACCCTTATAATTTCCTTGGTCGTCATACAGTTCATCCCATACAACTTTACTATCTGTATAATATCCTATGATAGATATAACCTTGTTCTTATCATAGATTTTGTTTTCAATTAATCGGGTAAAAAAATAAGGATAGCCATCTTGTCCTTCTCTCGATTTTTCAATGTGCGAGAAGCCCATTCTTAAAAATTGTGGTTGGGTTTTAAAATTGTGGATAGCATCTAAAGAAAGGTAATTTTTATACATCACATTATCTCTATCTCTATATTGATTAGAAAAATCAAATGAGATGTTTAAGTTTTTTATAATATGTTTAAAGTTAGATTTTTTGATGATGTTTTTTTCATAAAGACTTCTATTGTTTTCATAGTCAGTTACAAAGCTCTTTAAAACTTTGTAGGCGTAGCTTAAATCGCCTAAGTCATAACTAGTCGTATCAATCGTTACCATTTCGCGAATAGCTTGAATAGCTTTCGGTTCACTTTTCGATTCTTTTACTACTTCTAAAATGTGCTTTGATACATACTTGTAATTGACCTGTATATCAATACCAACAACATTAAGTTTCTCTTTTTTTGGAAGTTTATCATTTAGCTTTTTTAGTTTTTTCCATTTTTCGTAGACTTCAATCGTTCTTTCTTGTGGTACGCGAATTCCGTAGACGGTGACTAAGTCTTTTAGTAAAATAGTGTCTCCTGTTTTTAAATATTGATTGAAAAAATGTGCGATACTATAATCTGTCTCTGGTAAATAGTATTTAATAGATTTATTTTTGGTCAAAGAGGTCAGTAGTTCAATTTCAACATCTTCTATTTTAGAACTTCCGTGGTAGCCGCCAAAACCTATAATATTGAATTCTTTATCAGGAAAGTTAAATTCTGACGAACTTAAATCGAATCGATTATTTTTTAAATATTCAAGCTTATTTTGAGTGTAAGCGCTTAAACTTAAAAATGTGAATAGCAGAATAAAGGAGTTTTTCATTTTATACGTTTACCTAAAGATTAAACAATTTTATAACTGTTACATTCTTTGGAATATTCTTTATTACCAGTAACTAATGACGAATCTGGTTTCGTGAATATTAGTTGTGTGTCATTTTTTAGACCATTTATTTCTGCTTTATCCTCTACATAATTTTCACCTATACCTATAATTTTCATTAATTCTTAATGTGTTAGCGAGTGACACTTGTTTAAGTCGTTAAAATAAAATTATTAAGAATTAAATAAAGTATTTTAATTCAAAAAAAATAGCAGTTGTAACTATTTTTTTTGCTGTAAGAGAATTGTATATAAGCCTAGGTGAACAATCGAGATTTCAATAAAAACTACTTTACCAGGGTCCATTTTTGGAAACACTATAAAAAGAATCACCATTATATCGAAAGAGCCCCATGTAACCTCCTAACCATAAATTCCCTTGGCTATCCTCATAAATGTCTTGTATTGCACCGCTAGCAAGACCATCTTTTTCATCAAAATTAGTAAGTGATGTGCTGTTATAACGATATACTCCGAAATTCTCAATGGGAAACCATATTTGACCAGTGGTATCTTCATATAAACTCCAAACTTCAGTCCCACTTTCTCTTTCTTTAGTTGCTAAGGTTGTGAAGGTTTTTCCATCCCAGTAACAGACTCCTTTATAATGCGTGGCAAACCAAATATTACCCGTTTTATCTTCTAAAATATCATTCACGGCATTGTTACACAAACCATCTTTTTCTGATAAATTGGTTAACGATTTTCCATCATAAATAAATGCTCCTGCATTAGTGCCAAACCACATATTACCTTTTCGGTCTTGCATTATACTATGTACAATTTTTGAGCTTGTCACACCTCTATTATTATCGGGTTTAAACTCTGGCAGTATAAAAGGGGTAAATTTTTCACCATCGAAAAGACTTATACCTTGCAAAGTGCCAATCCAAATTATACCCACATTATCTATGGTCATACTCCAAATATCGTTGTTTACAAGACCATTTTTGTCGGTATAATTTGTAAAAGATTCTCCGTTATATTTCGTTAATCCGCTATTGGTGCCAAACCATAGATTTCCATCTTTATCTTGAACAATACCACGAACTGCCAAACCACCAAAACCTTGGTTTATAGAGAAATATTCAAGCTGTTCTCCGTTATATCTGGCAACGCCATCTCCATTGGTGCCAAACCAGAGATTTTCATTGTCATCTTGAAATATTCTTCGCACGAACTGGCTTATTTGAATTGCTGGGTTTGGAATTGAATCTACGTAAGGAAACTGGTAGGTGTAGTTTGTATTTGTTGTTTTTGAATCAGAGGTGTCGCTTATACTTTCTTTTAGATTTGAAGTATTTTCAGAGGTGTTATATTTTTTATTTTGACTATTACAGGAAATAATAAAAATAAAGAGGATCAAATAAATTGAAGAACTTATTTGAATTCCTCTTTTTGCAATTGTTATTCTAGGGTGGCTCATATTTTAGAGTTCTTTAATCCAGAATGTTTGTATTATTTTTTAACGTTTCTGCAATCAGTTGGGCTTGACCTTCGAAATTCACTGGATTGTTGTAAAGAGTTTTTAGCTCCTCAGCACTTATTTTATTTTGATGGGATATAATTCTATTATGATTCTTTTCAGAAAAATAAACATCTTGCGTATAACTTTTTTGCTTTGAAATATTAATTCGGAGCGTACCGTCGTAGATAAATTTGACCACTAGATTCTTTTTCCAATAGTCGTTATAAATTTCTCTAACATGAACATATTCAGGCATTTTTTCAAATCCGAATTCTTCTACTAAAAATTGAAAATCCTTTTCTAAATCTTTTTCAATGATAGCCATAAGTTAGCACTATTAGTTGATTATTTGTGCATTAAACATAGTGTAAAGAAGCTTTTTGTACATGCAATAATTAAATGTGCTTTATTTATTCCAATCTTTTAGGCGGTCGAGGTATAAATAGGTTTCTACAAATTTTCTATGTTCGGTATTGGTCATTTTTTCTAATAAATTCAATGCCGAAATGTAGCTTGCTAAATTTCCGTTCGACGAACTAAATTTACCGTCTTCCACAAAAGTTACTAAACTATCATTTTGTACTATTAAATTCGGATAATCTTTTTGTAATTGCTCTCCACCACCAATCCACGTAACAATTTTATATCCATCTGCGATACCAGATTTTCCGATTAATTGAGCACCAGCACAATTACTTACGGTGTATGTGGTTTCCTTATCCTTTTCTTTTATAAAACAGACAATCTTGTCATTGTGAACTTGCGCATACATATCGTAAGCACTCGGTACAAATAGAGCTGTTAATTTGGGGCAATTTTCAAAGTTGTAATCAGGTACAAAATGCATTCCTTCCTCTGTAGTAATGGCATTTTTAGTTTCAGCTATCGACACCACGTTAAAAAGTTGTTTACCTTCTTCTGACGGTTTTGCAAAAACATCAGATGTTGCAATAACTTCGCTTTGTAATACTCCGTTATACATCAAAAGACCAATAGTGGGTAAGTCTGAATTAAAAGGTCTCAAATGCTTTGTTAATGTGTCAGAGACCGCTTCTTTCTGATTGACTTTATTCGTTTCACTTGTTATATTTGTTTTGTCAGTATTACAACCAAAAGTAACACCTATTAAAAACAATACTATAAATATGCCCTTCTTCATTAGCTTATATTTGTGTTGTTCATTTATTCCTTAGATTTTTCCATTTCGTATAAATCAAGACCATCTCCCCAATAATTTTTTTCTATACGAATAATGCGGTAATCGAATTTTTCAAAAAACTTATAAGCAAGCTGAGAGTTAGTTACAATGAATATTTCTACTCTTTCATCTTTACCCAATAGGTTTAAACAATATTCAACGGATTGTTTACCCAGACCTTGCCCAGAAAAATTTGGGTCAAAAAATATCCAGGTAATTCGTCCTGAATTATCATTTTCATTGATATAATAACCAGTTCCGCCAACAATACTATTATTCATTTCAATAGTGAGATAGGAATCGGCGTTATGTTCTAAATATTCCTCAAAATCATCTACTTCGCTTTTGTCAAAATACTTTGGTGTGTTAAGATAAAATACTTTTAATAAACCCGATTTATCGCTCGGTTGGTATGGTCTTATCACTCCTTTTATTCATTTTTTTTTAAAAAATCACCATCAATGATTAGTAATTTAACTCCGTCTTTAGTAATGGAACGATGAGAACTCAATTCATCAGAAACCACATAGGTCATTCCTTTTGTCAAAGTTACTTTTTCCCCATTTTTCAGTTCACTTACAAAGGTACCTTCTAAACATTGAACAATATGCCCTTTTTCACACCAGTGATTAGCAAAGTAATCTTTTGAGTACTCTACTATGCGAATTCGTAATCCGTTAAACTGAGTAGTTTGCCAATATGCGATTCCTGTTTCACCCATGTGTTCAGTTTTTTGAACTTTAGTCCAGTCAATAGACTGAAAGGGTATGTTTTTATTGGTCATGTTGACTGTCTTATTTGTATGTCTGAATAAATCATGATTGTATTCGCTGTTATTGCTTTTTTCCTTTTGGTAGTATTCGTAATTATTCATTCGCTGGTCGTATCCCAAAAATCAATAAATAGCCTATCATCCAGAATTCTCCAACTGTCGCAGGAACGGTTAAATAATCTAACAAGGGGTTAACAAAGCCCATGTAATTGACCACAGCACTTATGAGGTAGCCAATACCACCTATAATTAGTATTCGCCCCAGCCAAATAGGCATTCTTTTTGAACTGGTAACAATGTACCCCAAAGGGATAAGCCAAAGACCAAAGAAAAGACTACCGACACCCCAAGCATTTGTAATTAAACTACTTAAAAGTTCGATTAATATTACTTTGTCTTCAACGGTATGGGAAGAACTCGCAATTTCAATAGCGGAACCCATCGAAATTGCACTAATCATTATTGCTACAGAATTTATCATTCCCCAAATACCAACAGACCATGCTGCCCATTCGTTTATATTTCTAAATAATTTATAAAACCATACTGCGGTAAGAGCTTGTGAAACAATAATTGCAAATTCCAATAGTAGTCGGGTTCTAGCAACAGATTTAAGGTCAATGAGATTTGTTAGTGTTTTATGAGGGTCTTCTGAGTCAAATATCTGAGGATGAAATATTAGAAATCCCAAAATGCCAGAAATTGCCATAATTAAGTACCAAATTCCTGCGGTTCTTGCGGTCTTTATTAACTCACTTTGATTGTCATTCATAGTCATATGATTTATCTATCTGATTTTATAAATTGGCGATAATGTTTAGTATATCAATAGTTTATTGTTACATGCGAAGATTTTTAGAAGAAAAATCAGACGCGGTAAACTTGCGATAACCTTTGGTTTAGTTCGTAATTGAGATTTATTTCTAACGTATTAATTTTTTAAAATTTTTAATCTTTCAATCCAAAAGATTTTCGATTCAAAAAACTGTAGACTTGTTTCTACTATCCGGTCAGTTTTGTCTCTGGGTGATTTTGAGATAAATCTCGCTTTAGAACCATTGAAGTCTAAATCATATTTTTCATCAATATCATTTTCTTTATCCGTGAAAAATAAAATAATATTTTTTTCTGCTTCCCATTTTCCTTTTCCATATGCATTTACTTCAGGAGGAATGCCCTGTTTATCTTTTGTATAAGAATGAAATAAGAAAGTCCCATCTTGATTTAAGGTCAGCTTATAGTTTATTTTGCGAGTTTTTTCTTGACCAATAATATGCGTATAATCTCCAATCATTTGATTCGATTGCGCGAATAATGAGAAGTTAAAAATTAAAATTAAAATAGTAATTATGATTTTCATTAATTGCTTTATAAGTAGTGTTAACATCAGTAATTTATTCGGTTCGTAATATTTTTTCCATTTTATGACCTTTGGCTAATTCATCAACTAATTTGTCTAAATATCTTACTTTTCGGGTTAAAGGGTTTTCAATATCCTCTATTCGATAGCCACATATTACTCCTTTAATTAAATAAGCATTCGGATTCAATTTTACGTTTTGAAAGAATTTTTTAAATGTTGCCTTTTCATCAATTAATGACTGTAACTTCAATTCATCATAACCGGTTAACCATTCTATCACTTCGTGTAATTCTGTTTTTGTTCTTCCTTTCTTTTCCACCTTAGTTACGTAATGTGGATAGACTGAGGAGAAAGTCATTTTTTCTATTCGTTCATTATGTTTAGCTGAAGCTTTCATTATTTAAATGCTTTTAAATTTCGGGATACTCTGAATTTTACAATTTGCGCAATAAGTTCGTAGGGTATCGGTTTTTTATATGGAAACTGAACAGAGCCTTTGCCTTGTGTATATGTAGAAAGTTGTTCTTCAAATTCTTTGTGACCTGAAGGTGTTGCGTAAAAACCGATGTGTTTTGAAAAGGCACCAAAATAGACCAAGGGTTTATTGTTTGTCTTGTAGGCGGGCATTCCATAAGACATTTGTTCTGTTGCCTTAGGCGCATTATCTAAAATTGTTGTGCGAATTTTTTTTAAGAAATCCTGTACATTTTCAGGAAAGGCATTTATGTATTCGTCAACAGTAGTGAATTTTTGTTCCATATTCCTGTCTTTTAGTCAAAAGCTCATTAAGGTACCGGTTCTCAGCTATGAACAAGTGCGTACTTTATTACAAAACGTAGTAAATACATGCCAAGCTGAAAATTTCAACCGAATTTTCAGCATAGGTAAGAATTTGCCATTACGCATAGTATTTGTTAACCACTTTAATCTATTTGTTATCTTTTTTGGTAATTATCATTTCAATTAATGCTGATGAATTTGTGTATTTATCAGATAGAATTAGGATTTTATGACTGCCAAAGTCAAAAGCAACGCTATCTTTTTGTTTAATATCAGAACTATAAAAACTGAATCTTTTTTCAAGGTCTTTTACTTGAACTCCTAAAGTATATTGTACATCAGAATAATAATTACGATTTTCATCTTCTGGAGTTGCATCATATCCCCATTCTTCAATAAAATCTATAATTTCTATTTCTACGCTTTCATCAAGATTACCAATTGTGGAACTTTTACTATTGGAAACTATAAAAATTTCTCCAAATTGTGTTTGAAATTTCTCCATTTTCTCTTGTGCAATTAAATTAACTTGCATTAATGAAAACATTATGAACAATAATATTGTATTATTTTTTTTCAAGATATTCATTTATTGTAGCTAACGTGTTTGTGTATGAAAAGTAGCGGGTTTATGCGCCAATATTTAGTTTAGAAACAAAGATAGCTGTTAAGAGCCAAATCATTAATCTAGTTCTTAATAGCTATTTTTTATATACATTTTTAGTGGCTGGTTTTTATTATTCTGCTATGGGTTTATAGCCTCAGCTTTAAAACTTATAGAACCATCTGTTAAGATTAATCCCTTATTAGATGCTGTTATTTTTAAATCTTGCATACCACCATTTTGATGACCATTGATGAAAAATTCATTTTCACTTATAGGTATTAATTTTACAGTATTAATATGATTTGTTTTAACTGAATCATCCATAAACATTCCTTGTATTTTATGATTGGTATTAAGACTTAATACGATTCCGATATCAACTGTTTCAAAATGAAATCTGATATGAACATTTTTAATATCATCACCATCAATTTTATAGATATTATATGAAATAAATTTGCCAGCATGCTGTAAAAAATTGCTCCACATTCCTTTTAATTGCCCTAAACCTTCTTCAGTACCTAAAAAACCTTTCATTTGATCATTGGCGTAATTTATAAGTCCTTCAAAATTTTGAGTACTCATTGCATTCGCAAAAAACAATGCAGTTTCACTAAAGGAATCATTTTCATTTGCATTTCTTGAAAACGTATATGTAAAAACCGACCAAGGTTCATTACCTGCTGTTTCTAATGTATATGTGTTCCCTTCCTTTTTAAGGAAAAGAGAGTGTTTATCATCTAATTGATATTCTTTAGTGACATTAACTATACTTGTGTTTTTAATCTTTTTTGGTATTGGTAAATTTTCTATGCTTTTACCTTGAAACAGTGAAATTATTTTATCAGTAATTTCTGGAACAAAAGTAACTTCACCTTGAAACTCATCAATTACAGGATTTACAGATGTAGCATTAGATAGAATGATTATTTTAATATTTTTTTCTAACAAAGTACCCATCACTGACGCATAACCAGGAAGTAACCCATTATTGTAAACCCATTTTTCATCTCCTTTTTTATCAATAACCCAACCTAAGCCAGAAGCCATTTCATTAACGCCCATTGCTTGTGTAGAGGTGTATAGTTTATTTGCAGAAGCTGATTTTAATAATGTCCCGTTATCTAAAGCTTGCATAAATTTAAATAAATCTACAGTGGTTGAATTCATATCAGCAGCTCCTTTAAGCCAAGATGAATGGAAAGGTGAATTAAATTTTTTAAATTCAGTCATCCCTAAACCTAAATATGGTTGGGCTTTTTGATTTAAAGAATTGAAAAATGCAATGCTTGTATTTTTCATTCCTGCAGGTTTAAAGACTGCTTGTTCCATAAAGTTAGCGTAGGACTGTCCGCTTACTATTTCAATGATATTAGCTAACAATAAGTACCCGAAATTATTATAGTCATAACCTGTTCCTGGCTCAAATTTTAATTTTGAATCTTTAAATTTTTCTAAAACTTCATTAAAAGTTATAGCCGTTTCCTCTGGCATCAATCCATTTCCATTATCATCTGTTCTGCCTATATTGGCCTCTATGCCAGAGCTGTTATTTAGTAAATGTTGTATTGTAATCTCTTTTGAAAAGTCTGGCATGAAATCTGGAAAATAAGTTGAAATAGGAGTCTCCAAGGTCAAATTACCATCTTCAACTAATTTCATTACTCCAACCGCTGTCAATGATTTTGTGAGTGAGGCAATACTGAATATTGATTTTTCAGTATTTTTTTTACGCTCGTCTACATTAGCATACCCGAAACTTTTTTGATAGATGATGTGATTGTCTTTGCTAATTAAAACACTTCCAATGAAGCGGTTGTGGTAAGAATAACTTTCAAATAACGTATCAATATTCTCTGTTAATTCCTTGTTGGAGGTTGATTGTCCAAAGGAATTAATTCCTAAGATTAATACGATGAATACTACAACTGCTTTTTTCATTTTTATATGATTTAATAATTAATTTGAAACAATTTTAGAATGTTTGAATGATACCATAAAATGAATGTGATTGTTGCCTTCTTTGCTGTGATAGAAACCCATAATTGTGTGAAAAATGATGAATTTCACAGCAATCTGGAATTTGGTCACTATAATAACCTCTTTCGTACCATTTAAAATTTCAAACTATTTTAACCCCTATTTTTGACAAAGAAACGATTCAATATGAAAAAATATATAGAGCCAATAATTCATATTTTATTTTGGGGAATAGGTTACTTTTTAATTTTAAACTATACAGCTACAATAGGTGACTTTAGAAAAGAAAGTGGTCCATATTGGCTTGCAATAGGGTTTGGGATGTTTATGAATCAAATTGTTTTTTATGTAACTGCATTTTTTTTAGTTCCAAAATTTTTGCGATTGAAAAAAATTAAGGCGTTAATTATTTCTTTGTTAGGAGGCTTCATACTTATCAATTTATTTGAAAGTAGTATAGATTACGGGTATTTGGTAAATTTTTTCTCCTCTGCTAGTGAATCTTTTGTTGTGTATTTAATTTATAATTCAGTGATTAGTTTTTTTATTTTATTAGTTGCTTTGTCTTATGCGCTAATTAAATATTGGATACAAAATGAAAAACTTAAAAGAGTATTGCTAGAAGAAAAGCTTTCTACAGAAATGGCTTTTTTAAAATCTAAAATCAATCCTCATTTTTTGTTTAACGTTTTAAATAGTTTTTATGCCAAATCCTTAAAGCATAACGTACCAGAATTGGCTGACGAAATTGCTAAACTGGCAGAATTGATGCGTTATATGGTTTATGAAACGAATGAAGACAAAGTAGCACTCGAAAAAGAAATTCATCACCTTAAAAATTTCATTCAAGTATATCAATTACGTATTGCTGAAGAAGACGATGTGTTTATAAATTTTGATGTTAAAGGAGCTGTGAATGCTGTTAAAATAAGCCCCATGCTGCTTATTCCTTTTGTTGAAAACGCGATTAAACATGGAATTGATCCTAAAACAAAATCAATAATCAATATTTCCATAAAGGTGGAACAAAAAAAGTTATATTTTGAAGTAACAAATACCATACATCAAAGAGCTTATGGTTTAGGCGATGAGTCCTCTGGCTTTGGGCTTGCCAATTTAAAAAAGAGACTTTCCATTTTATATCCAAATACGTATACTTTGGAAACTAAAGAAGAAAAGGGGTATTTTATATCTTTACTTATTCTGCAACTTGATAAGTGATTCGTATGAACTGTGTAATAATAGATGATGAACCGGCTGCTATTGATGTACTTAAGTTTCATTTAAGTAGTATTCCATTTGTCGTATTAAAGAAAACTTTTAGAGATCCTTTAGATGCTCTTGAATATTTGCCTGAACATAAAGTTGATGTAATGTTCTTAGATATAAATATGCCTAAATTATCGGGGATTAGCTTCCCTAAGTTTTTGCAAAACCCACCACTTATTATTTTTACTACAGCTTATTCTGAATATGCTTTGGAAAGTTATGACCTTAAAGCAATTGATTATCTTTTAAAACCCATTGAATTTAATAGACTGCTTCAAGCAGTTATGAAAGCAAAACAGTTTTTAGAAAAAAATATTTCGATAACAACTTCAAGTTCTAAAATTTCTCCTGATATCTCTAAACAAACAATTTTCATTAAAAGTGGCTCTGAATTTCATCAGTTGTTTGTTCAAAATATAGAATACATAGAAAGTGATGGTAATTATGTTACTTTTTATATAGACAAACGACCTATTTTGGCTCGCTATAAAATATCTGAAGTCTTAGAATTACTACCAAAAGAGTATTTTACAAGAGTACATCGGTCCTATATTGTGGCATTAAAACATATAGTAACGATTAAAAAACACTGTGTAGTCATTGATAATAAGGAGATTCCTATAAGCAGTAAATATAGAGAAGGTTTTTTAAAAATAATACAGAATATTGAATAGACGAATGGCAATAAAGCAATAGACGACTTTATTTTTATTGGCGCTTGCCGCTAACGGTTAGTATATGAAAAGTAGGCGATTTCGAAGCACCAAACTTTAAGTTAAAAACAAAGTTTGATTCGAGCTAAAACTATTGAATTTATTACTGTTTCGTCTATTTTTTATATACATCTTAAGTTTGATTCTCAGTAAATTGTTGATATAACTAGAAAGAACAAAAGAGAGAATTAAGGTTACTATATACGGTGAAGCTTTAGACTTCGACAATCCCGATAGCTATCGGGAATAATCCTCTCTCTTTTACTACTTAAATCACGTTCAGTTCTGTGAGACTTTAGATCTCGTTTTCAAGTTGTTGTGATACCAGTAGCTAGTTCTTTCATAAATCAGTTCTTATGAATAAATATAAAGAAACTTTTGGAGTTGACATCAGTAAGGATGTCTTTGATGTTTATGGTAGTTGTGAAGGGCACAACCAGTATAAGAATGATGAGTCTGGGTTTAAGAAGTTCCTTAAAGAATTACCTGAAGGTTCATTGGTCGTTATGGAAGCTACAGGTTATTATCATTATAGACTTGCACAGTTTCTTTACAAAAATGGAGTAATTGTATCCGTTGTAAATCCTTTGTCAATCAAGCGTTTTATTCAAATGAAACTAGCCAAGGTAAAAACGGACAAGAGTGATGCGAAGGCTATTTGTGAGTATGCTTTGATCAATGAAGTTCCTCTTTACAATGCTTTGACAGATACGCAGAGTGAGTGTCTACAGTTGTTCAGGTTATTGGATACGTATCTAAAACATCGCACGGCAACCAAAAATAAGATACACGGGGAAGTTGTATTGGGAGTCCCATCAAAGTTTGTGTATCGCTCCTTGATACGTAACAAGAAGCAGCTTAATAAGGAGGTAGCAGCTATCGAATCGAAGATACTATCATTGGTAAAAGAGGACCAACAAGAGCAATTGACCTTGTTGACCTCAATACCGGGAATAGGGCAAAAGACAGCTTTATTTTTGATAGTGGTAACAGATGGCTTTTCCAAGTTTGAGAATGCATCACAGCTTTGTAGTTATGTTGGTATAACCCCAACGATACGTGAGTCAGGGAGCAGCGTAAGAGGTCGTGCACGAATAAGTAAGGTCGGTAATAGAAAGCTTCGGAATCTTTTATTTCTATGTTCCTTTAATGCTTGTAAGCACAACAAGGCTTGCAAGGAAGTTTATGAGCGAATAGTGAATAAAGGAAAGAGTAAGAAGCTTGCATTGATTGCTGTAGCTAACAAACTACTCAAACAGTCTTTTGCTATTGCAAAATCTGGAAGACCATATGATGAAACTTACGTTTCAATATTGCCTAGATAAATAGAAGATAGATCGAATAAAAAAAGCTCAAAGAATCAAGTTATTGAATCTATGAGCCTGGAATAGTATTGTCTCAGATTAAGGAAGAATTTACTTGTTTTTTACCTCAGTTCTTTGTTATGCGCTTTACTTTTTAAATACGATGGTATTCGGATAAAAATTATTCCAAGCCCAATCATAAACAATTGTACTAGGAATCATACCTCCTTTTTTGTCCTCTGCCCAAGCAGTTAATCCTGAAGAATCAAAATGTACATAAACTTCTTCATTCTTTTGCTTGTAAATTAAAGGTGAATTCCCTTCAAATAGCGTTTCTAGTGGAAAGAATATAGCTAAACTACCTAGGTCTATGCCTAATCCCAAGTTTTGAATTTGGTGTTCGGAGTTATTTGGACGTTTCTTCCCTGGCATCCAAGTATTGTAATATCGTTTTTGAAGTACCTCTTCCGGAAAAGCCGCATTAGAGGTATCTTTATTAATAGCTACTTTAGTAGTAGGATACTTTGCCTTCCAAAAGCCCCATGTGCTCTGAATTGATGCGACTGGGGATAAATGCTTACCCTTTAACTTCCCTTCAATAGCTTTACCTGATAGTTGATTCCATACTGACTTTGTTTCCCTGTCGATTATCAACAAATTATTGTCTTTAAGTCCTCTGCCAAAATCAAAACCTGATTTAGTTCCATTAATTTTACCATTGAAAACTCGTGCAGAACCTACAAGAGGACAGTAAGTTAATAGAAAGTTATCATCACCTATAACAAGATTAGCCACTTCAAAACCTGATAAATACTTAATTGGAACAGCAATGTGAGAATTCGCTAATGATATACCAAGAACTAATTCATTACTGTCTAATTCTTCATTCCCAGAATCCGTTAACACTAAATTATCTAGTCCTTTGTCAATTGGCATATTAAAAACGAAAGGTTGTCCGCTAGGTCTATCCTGAGCGAATAAACGTACGTAGTCACCTTCTGCTTTTGAAGTATCATTGTTAGTTTTATTTTGTTTACATGATGCAAATGCTACCACAAAAAGCATCATTAAAAAAATCAGTTTCAATTTTTTCACTGTAGTCATTATTTTATTGCGCATAACACATATATATGTGTAATTTTTCACCAAGATACAAAAACGGCAAAAATCCTAGGAGCCTTTAATAATAAAGGATGTAGAACAGATATTAGTAGTAGGTATTTTGTATATCATTATTTATATTTACAATGTTTTGATATACAAAATGTATTATAAAATTATGGAGTATAGATTCAAAGCAATTTGTTAAAACACACGCTATTTTCCATTTTCTCATAAGGCGGGTAGTTAGGTATAATTGTATACCCATTCTTTTTATAAAGAGCAATAGCTTCGGGTTGGCGAAGTCCAGTTTCTAGCACACTAGAGTAATAGTTAAATTCTTTGGCCCATAGCTCTAGTTCATTTAAAACTTTAGAGGCTATACTTTTTCCACGATGGCTTGGTAGAATAAACATCCGTTTTACTTCAATGGTAGTTTCATTAAAAGGTTTGAAAGCGCCACAGCCTACAGGTAGGTTATCTATGTAGTAAACCACACAATATTTGAGGTGTACAATACCATTAAACTGAGCGTAAAACGCATTATCATCACCATCACGCTCTGCTAAATCTGCATCAAGCAAAGTAACCATAGATTTAAAATTACTATCGGTACTTGTGGTTCTTTTTAGTTGCTCCATATTTTGGTCTAAAATTTAGACTTTAATAGTATAACCAGTAGCAGCATTGCCTGTATTGTCGAAGTAAAAATCGATTCTACCTAAATTTACTCCAAAACAACCTACTTGGTTTACCAAAACTTCACGGCCAGTGGCATTAGTAACCACTGTTGGTTTTTCTAAAAATGTATGTGTGTGACCGCCAATAATTAAATCGGTGTATTTGGTTTTCTTGGCTAGTTTTAAATCGTCTGGTTTTTCAGGAAAATCATATTCGTATCCTAAATGGGAAAGGCAAATAACCAAGTCGCATTTTTCTACCTCTTTTAACTTGGTTTCCATATCTGTCGCCATTTCGAAAGGGTCAAGGTATAGGGTTTCTTTATAGAGCTTTTTTGTGACCAATCCGTCTAATTGAATACCTAAACCATAAACGCCAATTTTCAAACCATTTCTTTCATATATCTTATAGGGTTGTGTAAAGCCATTTAAATCTGTATTAGTAAAATCATAGTTAGCACTTAAGAAATTAAATTTAGCGTAAGGCATTTGGGCTAAGAGTCCGTTAACGCCATTGTCAAAATCATGATTGCCAATAGTGGTCGCATCATAATTGAGCATACTCATCAATTTAAATTCGAGTTCACCTCCATAAAAATTGAAATACGGAGTACCCTGAAAAATATCACCGGCATCGAAGAGTAGGGTATGGGGGTTTTCTTTTCGAATACTATCAACCAAACCAGCTCTTCTAGCCAAACCTCCTAAACCAGGGAAATCGGCATGATCATTTGGGAAAGCATCTATATGACTGTGTACATCATTGGTGTGTAAAATGGTAATATGCTTCTTTGTCTGCGTGCTACACGAATTAAGACTTAATCCGCCAAGAGTTAATAAACTTGAAGAAGCTGCGGTATTTCGTATAAATTTTCTTCTTTCCATATTACTTTAGTTGATAATATCTTAGGTCTACTTTAGGTGATAGCGTATCTACTTTAGAAAAGAAATCTATCATTGCATTTCGTATTTTATAATCGGTCTCTGTTTTAGAAACCGCCTCTTTAAAAAAGTCCATATTATCGCCACCGGTCACCAAATAATCTGAAGTAGCTACAAAATAGGTTCTATTCATATTTATCGGTTTTCCGCCAATAGTAAAAGTATTTACGGTATTGTCTTTATTTAAGATTAATTGAATACCGGCTACAGGGTGTGCTCGCTTTGCCTTTATAAGATATTCAACCATTTTTAAAAGAGACTCCGCTTTTAACTCTACCACCACCACTGAATTTTCAAAAGGCATAACCTCGTAGGCCGTTCTTGCGGTAACATTTCCTTTAGATATGATAGAACGTATACCACCGTGGTTAAGTAATACAAAGTCAATCGAATTTCCTGTTCGTTTTTGAAATATAGGATTCGTTTCACTCATGACAATATCGGCCATAAGGTTGCCCGCCGTTGTATTGAATTTACCATCTGTTTTTGAGATCGTAAATGGAGCGTACGCTATGGTACTATCAAGAACCTGTTCTACCCGATTATGATAAGGAGTAATAAAATCTTGAATACTATCGACAAGAATATTACTGCTATCGATGGCTATTTGCCTACCAGTCAATTCGGTAAGATGTTTTGTTTCTTTCTTACAGGATCCTAAAACTAATAATGTTATAAATATAACAAAATGTTTTATTTTTAAAATACCAAAGTGTTTTAACTTCGCCATAGAGTTGCAGGGATATTATTTACATTTGTGTAAATGTAAAAATACATGTTTTTAAAAGGAATTAAGGACAAGTTTAAACGAAAATCTGGCCGTAAGTCATTGAATAAATTGGTGGCAACGCCAGTTCCTGTAACGCGTAAGAGTAAGGGTATAAGTTCATTAGGTTGTATTGTTGATTTGGATAAATTCGAAAAGTCAGATCTGTTTTATCAGTTTCAAGACGAATTTTCGTTGCAACCAAATGCAGTAAAGATTATAGGATATAAGCGTTTTTATGATAAGAATTCGCCCTATGCAACACCTGTATTTTCAGATAAGGATTTAGGGTGGAACGGTGAAATAGAAAATAGTTATGCTCTTGAATTTTTAGGCAGAGAATACGACCTATTAGTAAACTATTACGACGAGGATAGTCTTTTGTTAAATTTAATGTCAGCAAAGACCAAAGCCCGTATAAAAGTAGGTTTTAAAGAAGTTGATCCTGCTTATAACGATTTAATATTAGATACGCCGTTAAAGGACTTTCAGTTGTTTAAAAAAGAATTGAAGAAGTACTTAGGCATTTTTAAAGAGATTTAATTATGAAAGAATTACAGGGTGCAGGAGTTGCGTTAATTACGCCTTTTAAAGAAGACGGTTCGGTAGATGTTCTTGCCCTTAAAAAGGTGGTATCCCATAATATAGAAGGTGGCATCGATTATTTGGTAGTGCTAGGTACAACTGCAGAATCTGTAACGCTTACAAAAGCTGAAAAACTATTGGTAATGCGTACGGTTGAGGAAGCGAATGCAGGTGTTTTGCCATTGGTAATAGGCGTAGGGGGTAATAATACGTTGGGTCTTGTAGAGGAATTACAGACGTTAGATTTATCTGCCTATACCGCAATTTTATCAGTATCTCCTTATTATAATAGACCTACACAAGAAGGGATTTTTCAGCACTTTAAAGCACTTTCGCTAGTATCGCCATTACCTATCATAGTATATAATGTACCAGGCCGAACAGGTAGTAATATGCTACCTGAAACAGTAGTACGTTTGGCAAAGAGTTTCGAGAATATTGTTGCAGTTAAAGAAGCATGTGGCGATATGCAACAGGTTTTAGAGCTTATTTCTAAAAGGCCAGAGGGTTTTTTAATTCTCTCTGGTGATGACATTACTGCATTACCAACCATAGTTGCTGGAGGTGACGGCGTAATTTCGGTAATAGGCCAAGGATTGCCCGTAGAATTTTCTAAAATGGTTCATGAAGGATTAAATGGAAATACCGATGAGGCCTACAAGTATCATTATAAGTTGCAAGAAGGTATGAAGCTTATTTTCGAGGAAGGCAACCCAGCAGGTATTAAAGTTATATTTGAATATTTAGGTATAGCCAAGCCTTTTGTTCGACTTCCACTTATGTCTGCGACCGATTCATTGAAACATAGAATTGTTTCATTTATGGAATCGGTGATTCGTATACCTGCATAAATTTCGTTAAAACTTCCCCAAAAGGTAGTTTTGTGCCGCATAAAGCCTGTACTTTTATTGGTTTAAAATGTTTTTTAAATCCATTGATAATCACTAATTTTGCAAAATGTTTTTTAAAATGAGGCGAATATTCCCGATTCTATTAATTGCCATTGCTTTACAATCTTGTAGCGAGTACCAAAAGGTGCTTAAGAACGATGATGTAAAAGCTAAATATGATTTGGCTGAAAAATACTATGAAGAAGGAGATTTCAAAAGGGCTAACCGTTTGTATGAGCAGATAGCACCGAAATATGTTGGTAAGCCACAAGGTGAACGTGTAATGTTCTTTTTATCCAATAGTTATTTTAACCGTGGCGATTTTAATATGGCCGGCTATCAATTTGAACGTTTCATAAAATCGTATCCTAAAAGTGATAAGGTTGTTGAAGCATCATTCTTAGGGGCAAAAAGTTATTATGAGTTATCACCTGAATATTCTTTAGATCAGACTGAAACAGATAAAGCGCTATTGAAGTTGCAAAACTTCATAAATACGTATTCTGAATCTGAATATTTTGTAGAAGCAAATGCGATGGCGCAAGAGCTTACTGCTAAGAAAGAAGAGAAAGCTTTTCGAATAGTGAAGCAATACAATAAGTTAGGTGAGTTTAACTACGATATGCTTAAATCTGCTGTTGCCGCAAGTGATAACTTTGTTTCGGATAATCCTGGTTCAAAATATAGGGAAGACGCAATGTTCATTAAATTAGAGGCTTTGACTCATATGGCTATGAACAGTTTTGAGAGCTTAAAAGAAGAGCGTTTAAAATCAGCAAAAGCTGCCTACAACACACTTAAGAAGCAATTTCCAGAATCAAAATTCGATAAAGAGGCTAATACTATTATCGAGAAAATAAATAAAGAATTACAACGTTTGGAACCACAGACCGTTGAATCAAAATAAATAATTTAATTATGAATATGAACGATTTAAAAAACTCAAAAGCAGCGGTATCTACTGTTACTATTAACCGTAACGAGTTCGATAAGCCAACTGGAAATATTTACGAGGCTATTTCAATTACTGCAAAACGTGCTGTTCAGATTAATTCTGAAATTAAAAAAGAACTTTTAGAGAAATTAGAAGAGTTTGCTACCTATAGCGATAGTTTAGAGGAAGTTTTTGAAAATAAAGAGCAGATTGAAGTTTCTAAATTTTACGAAAAATTACCTAAGCCTCATGCTATGGCAGTAGAGGAGTGGTTGATGGATAAAATCTACCATAGAAATACAGAAAAAGACGCTTAAGAAATATGTTGAACGGCAAAAACATTCTTTTAGGAATTACCGGAGGAATTGCTGCTTATAAAACAACATTCTTAGTTCGTTTATTTATAAAAGCTGGCGCTAACGTTAAGGTTATACTTACCGATAGCGCCAGCTCTTTTGTTTCACCACTTACCTTGGCTACTTTGTCTAAGAACCCTGTAGTTACAGATTTTGTTAAATCTGAAGGGAATACTGTAGAATGGAACAATCATGTAGAATTAGGTCTGTGGGCAGATCTTATGATTATTGCCCCAGCTACAGCTAATACGATGTCTAAAATGGCATTGGGTACATGTGATAATCTATTATTGGCAACGTACTTATCTGCGAAGTGTCCGGTATTTGTTGCTCCTGCAATGGATTTAGATATGTATAAGCACCCGAGTACAAAAAGCTCAATGGATGCGCTCATGTCATTTGGTAATGTGGTTATACCTGCAACCAGTGGTGAGCTCGCGAGCGGCCTACATGGTGAGGGTAGAATGGCCGAGCCAGAGGCTATTGTTGATTTTATTAAAAATCATCTTTCCCAAGGATTGCCTTTGACAGGAAAAAAAGTATTGATTACGGCAGGGCCAACCTATGAAGCTATTGATCCTGTACGTTTTATAGGAAATCACTCCTCAGGGTTAATGGGGTTTGAGCTTGCTAGAACAGCTGCTAATTTAGGTGCCGAAGTTTATTTGGTAACAGGCCCTACACATTTATCGATAGCGCATGGTAATATTCATGTAATAAAAGTTGTTTCTGCCGAAGATATGTATCACAGCGCACAGATGTATTATGACAATTCAGACATCGTAATTTGTGCTGCAGCAGTAGCCGACTATAGGCCTAAGTCTGTAGCTGTGCAGAAAATTAAAAAGTCTGACGAAAACTTTACTATAGAATTGGTAAAGAATAAAGATATTCTAAAAACGTTCGGTGAACACAAGAAAAATCAATACTTGGTTGGTTTTGCCTTAGAGACCGAAAATGAGGTAGAGAATGCATTGGGTAAGCTTAAGCGTAAGAATTTAGATGCAATAGTATTGAATTCAATGAGAGATAAAGGTGCAGGTTTTGGTGCTGCTACCAATAAAATTACTTTTATAGATACCAATTCTACCATAACTACGTTTGAACTAAAGACCAAGGCAGACGTTGCCGTGGACATCTTTAATGAAATTATTAAAAGACGTTATGCGTAAGATTTTTTTTCTACTACTGTTGTGTCTAGTAAGTTTAACCGCTAAGGCACAAGAATTAACCTGTACCGTTACGGTTAATTCTGACCAGTTATCGCAAGGCGATCTTCAGGTATTTAAGACATTAGAGCGTTCGTTGAATGATTTTGTGAACAAGTCAAAATGGACGAACCGGGTTTATAAAGAAAATGAACGTATAAATGCTCAAATGTTCATTACGATTACGGAATATGAATCGAACCGATTTAAAGGCAATATTCAAATACAATCTTCAAGACCTGTATACAATACATCATATTCTACACCTATTTTTAATTACAAAGACAATCAGTTTAGTTTTCAATACATAGAATTTCAGCCCTTAATATTCAACGATAATCAGTTCGAATCTAATTTGGTAAGTGTACTGTCTTACTATGCGTATATTATGCTAGGTCTTGATGCAGATACCTTTTCTTTAGAAGGTGGTACTGATTTTTATAGAAAGGCACAGAATATTGTGACTATGGCGCAAGGAAGTAATTTTGCTGGATGGAGCCAATCTGCAGACTCTAATAGAAGTAGGTTTGAGTTGGTAGATAATCTGTTATCAAACACGTATAGAGAATATCGTATTGCAATGTATAATTACCATAGAAAAGGGTTAGATATAATGTCTGATAATAATAGTACCGGAAAACAGGTAATAGCGGGTACCATGAATCTTTTTCAAACGATGATTAATAGAAGACCTAATGCGTTTTTGATTTCTACGTTCTTTGATGCAAAATCTGAAGAGATTCAAAATATTTTTTCTGACGGGCCAAAGGTAGATATTGTTAAGTTGAAGGAAACCTTAAATAAAATTGCCCCTCTTTACGCTACTACTTGGAACGATATTAAATATTGAACCTTTTTTCAAAACGGAATATAGATTACCTTTGTTAATCTAAAATTCTGAAACGTGCTTTCAACCCTTTCCATTACTAATTATGCATTAATTGATAGTCTTGAAGTAGACTTCGATAAAGGTTTTACCGTAATTACAGGTGAGACAGGTGCAGGTAAATCAATACTACTTGGTGGTTTATCTCTTGTGCTTGGTAAACGGGCAGATTTATCTTCTTTACGAGTTAAAGATGAGAAATGTATTATTGAAGGTATTTTCAAAATTGATACTTACGGACTTCAGAATTTTTTTGAAGAGAATGATTTAGATTATGACGTTAGTACAGTCATTAGAAGAGAGATTTTGCCTAGTGGTAAGTCACGAGCTTTTATAAATGATACTCCGGTAACTTTAGATGTGCTTACTAAACTTGGTGAAAATTTAATTGATATTCACTCTCAGCATCAGACCATGCAGCTTACCGAAAATGACTTTCAATTGAAATTGGTCGATGCATTGGCCGACAATCAGAAAAGACTATTAACATACACTAAAGGATTAAAGATGTACCGTAAGGCACAAAAAGAGCTTCAGGGTTTAATTGATGTACAGAGCACGGCCACAAAAGAACAAGATTATAATTCATTTTTGTTGACTGAGCTTGAGAAAGCACCTTTGAAAATTGGTGTTATCGAAGAGCTAGAGGAAGATTACGAGCAATTAAACAATGTGGAGTTAATCATGGAGCAATTGTCTAAAGGAGATCAATTGTTTAATGATGAGCAAATTGGAGTATTGTCTTTGGTAACCGAAATGAGGCAATCCCTTTCGAAATTAGTTGATTTTGGAACTAACTATAAAGAGTTGTGTCAACGTGTGCAATCAGTATGTATAGAATTAGACGATGTAAGCTCAGAATTACAACGGTTACAAGACGGTGTTGAGGCAGATCCCAAAAGGCTTGAAGAAGTAAATGGAAAATTACAGCTTCTTTATAACTTATTGAAAAAGCATAATGTAAGTGAGATTTCAGAGTTGATTACCATAAAAAATGACCTCGCTGATAAAGTATTTGAGACGGCTCATTTAGATGAAAAAATTTCATTGAAGACCCTCGAGTTACAGGCTATGGAATCTGCATTAGAGGAACTATCTCTTGTATTGCGTGTAAAACGAAATGCTGTTATACCAAAATTAAAATCGAAGTTAGAAGCAGATTTGGCGTTATTGGGAATGCCAAGCGCATCTTTTGAAATTTCTTTAAGTGCAACCGATACCTTCACGGCAACAGGAATGGACGAGCTTTCTTTTCTTTTTACAGCGAATAGAGGCGGTAGTTATGGTGAGTTGAAAAAAGTTGCATCTGGAGGAGAATTATCTAGAATAATGTTGGTTATAAAGGCGATTCTTGCTAAATATGAAAAACTACCCACAATAATGTTTGATGAAATCGATACAGGGGTATCTGGAGAAATTTCAAACAGAATGGCAGATATCATGAAAGATATGAGTGCTGATTTACAAGTGTTTTCAATAACTCACTTACCACAAGTCGCTTCAAAAGGAAATAATCATTTTAAAGTGTTTAAAACTGAAGGAGCTGAACGCACAATGACCAACATGAAAAAATTGAACACTGATGAAAGGGTTGTCGAATTGGCGCATATGTTAGGTGGTAAAGATCTGTCAGACTCGGCATTGGCTCATGCAAGGCAATTATTGAGCCCATCATTAAAAGTTTGATTTAGTTTTATTTATCTTGACTGTTGCAATTTTTTGTTTTGTAATGGTTTAGAGGGCCCTAGACTTTATGTATTGGATAAGGGTATTTACTGCACACTTCAATTCGGTTTTAACATATTTTAGATATCTTTGAATTATAACTTTAACTATACAATCAACTATCATGGGATATAACTTATTAAAAGGAAAAAGGGGAATTATTTTTGGAGCACTAGATGAGAATTCTATTGCATGGAAAACAGCACAAACTGTACACGATGAAGGTGGTACTTTTGTTTTGACAAACGCCCCAATTGCAATGAGAATGGGTCAGATTGATGAGCTGGCTAAAAAAACAGGTTCTCAGATTATTCCAGCAGATGCTACAAGTGTTGAAGATTTAGATAATTTAGTAGCTAAGGCAGTTGAGATTTTAGGAGGTAAGATTGATTTTGTATTGCATTCTATCGGTATGTCTGTAAATGTTCGTAAAGGGCGCGCTTACACCGATGAAAAATATGATTTCACTTTAAAAGGATGGGATGTTTCAGCCCTTTCTTTTCACAAGGTAATGCAATCATTATATAAGGCCGATGCCATGAATGAGTGGGGTAGTATTGTTGCATTGACCTATATGGCTGCACAACGAACGTTCCCAGATTATAATGATATGGCAGATAACAAAGCATATTTAGAATCTATTGCACGTAGTTTTGGTTATTTCTTCGGAAAAGAAAAGAAAGTTAGAGTGAATACGATTTCACAATCACCTACCGCAACTACTGCTGGGCAAGGTGTTAAAGGTTTTGGTGGCTTTATTAGTTATGCGGAAAAAATGTCTCCACTAGGAAATGCAACGGCCCAAGATTGTGCTGAATATACGGTGACATTGTTCTCAGACTACACTAAAAAGGTAACCATGCAGAATTTGTTTCATGATGGTGGTTTCTCTAATACAGGTGTTAGTCAAGAAGTTATAGAGAAATTTTAATCAGGTTTTCAATCATCCAATTTTTTTGGAACCTATTTATTAGAGGAAAGTAATAATGGACTTATCGTTTTCTTTTATCATTCCCGTATACAATAGACCCAACGAAATTAAGGAGCTGTTGGACAGTCTGCGGTTACAAACCTATGAGAAAACTTTTGAGGTGGTCATTGTCGAAGATGGCTCTACTATCTCGTCAGAAGAAGTTATAGGTGAGTATCTAGATTCGGTTTCCATATCTTATTTTAAAAAACCAAATTCAGGCCCAGGAGATTCCCGTAATTACGGTATGGGTAGAGCTAAGGGTAATTATTTTATTGTACTGGACTCTGATTGTATTCTTCCACCTGCGTACTTAAAAGTAGTAGAGGAGAGTTTAAAAGAAGATTTTGTACACTGCTATGGTGGTCCAGATGCTGCGCACGAATCTTTTACAGTCGTACAAAAAGCGATTAATTATGCCATGACTTCGTTTTTGACTACTGGTGGAATTCGTGGAGGTAAAAAAGCGGTAGATAAATTTCAGCCCAGAAGCTTTAATATGGGTATTTCAAAAGAAGCTTTTGAAAATGTGGGCGGTTATGGAAATATTCACCCAGGGGAAGACCCAGACCTCACCATACGCATCTGGAACAAAGGATATAGAACCAAATTGATTTCATCAGCCTTTGTGTTTCATAAAAGACGTATAGATTGGAACAAGTTTTATATACAGGTAAATAAGTTTGGTATGGTAAGGCCTATTTTAAATTTATGGCATCCAGCTACTAAAAAAATAACCTATTGGTTTCCTACACTATTCTGTATAGGTCTATTAATTTCTATCTTATTGGCCTTAGTCGGTTTTAAAATTCCATTATATTTCTACGCAACCTATTTTTTAATTTTATTCATCGATGCACTACGTAAAACTGGAAATTTAAAAGTTGCTTTCTTGTCATTAATGGCAACAGTGATACAATTTTTCGGATATGGATACGGATTTTTAAAATCAACCCTGTATATTAATTTAAGTAATAAAAAACCAGAGGAAATTTTTCCTAAATTATTTTTTAGAGTTAATTGATGGTACGGCTAATAGAATGGATACGAACAGGATTGAAAAAAAGAAAGGTGAAAGTCTTTCTTCTATTTCTATTGTGCGCATCACTTGCTTGGTTTATTAATAAACTTTCACAAACCTACACGAGCAATACCACCTTTACTATAACGTATACAAATATTCCATCAGAATTTTTGTTGGCAAATACACCTAAGAAAGAACTTCAAGTGCGACTAAAAGCAGCTGGGTTTCAATTTTTAGGATATCACTTAAAGCCAAAAGAGATTCAATTAGATGTGAGTAAAGTAATGCATAAAGACGATAGTTATTACTTAACATCAGATCAGATTAGAATACAGTTAGAAGCTCAACTTAATAATTACAGTACGTTAACCGATTTCGATAGTGATGTTATTTATTTCGATTTCACCTCGTTGAAAACCAAGAAAGTTCCTGTTAGAGCAAATGTAGAATTGACATTCGCCGCAAATCATATTTTAGAGGGACAAATACTTTCACAGCCTGATTCTATTCAAATATCAGGTCCTAAAAGTCAGATAGACACCATTAATGTTATCGAAACTGAGCTACTTAAAATTGATGATTTAAATAATTCATTTTCGAACGATGTTGCTTTGAAGTTGCCTAAGCAATTGAATGGAACTTCATTCTCGAATGATTTTGTTCGTGTTATAGGTAATGTAGTTAAATTTTCTGAGCTAGTTATTGAAGTACCAGTAACGGTGATAAATTTACCGCCAGATGTAAAGGTGAGAACCTTTCCTGAAATTGTAGAAGTACGTTGCCAAGGAACATTAGAGCGTTTAAAAGAATTAGAGGCTAAAGATTTTGAGGTTGTAGCAGATTATTCATATGTCTCTTCAGAAACAGGGAATCGCTTATCGGTTAGACTAACACAATACCCTAAGACCTTGAACAATGCAATGATAGATACCAATGAGATTGAATTTATTTTAAGAAGGGAATGATTGTAGTGGGACTAACAGGCGGAATAGGAAGTGGTAAATCTACCATAGCAGCAATGTTTCATGAGCTCGGTGTGCCCGTGTATAATTCAGATGAGCGAGCTAAGCACTTAATGAATACTTCTAAAAAAATAAGGAAACAGCTAGTTGAACTTTTAGGTAAAAAAACATATCTAGATGATAAATTGAATAGGACCTTTATCGCAAAAAAGGTTTTCAATGATACTGATTTATTAGAGCAGCTTAATCATATAGTACATCCTATAGTGCGAAAAGACTTTATTAAATGGGCAAAAAAGCAAAATACCCCATACGTGATTCAAGAAACAGCTTTGTTATTTGAAAATAATGCCCAAAAATTATATGATGCTGTAATTCTTATAACCGCACCGAAAGAATTAAGAATAGCGAGAGTTTTATCGCGAGATGAATCTACAAAAGAGCAGATTGTCGCCAGAATGAATAATCAACTTGATGATGAAAATAAGTTAGAATTAGCCGATTTTGTCATAGAAAATATTGACCTAAAAAGTACAGCGTTAAAAGTTTTGAACATACATGAGCGCATCCTTGCTGAATGTTAGTAGTTTGGCAATTTTAACATTTTTGTTAAGGTTAGGTTAAACGTACTATTGTCTAACTGTTAAATCTTTAATTTTATCCACTAATGAACAAAAAGTTATTTGTGCTCTTAGTAGTTTTAATGAGCCTTTCACTTATTGGTCTGATTTTCGTTCAAAGCTTCTGGATTAAAAAGTCTATTGAAAGCAGTGAAGAGCAATTCTCTAGTAGTGTTTCTGAAGCGTTGAACAGTGTCACCAATAAAATTTCTGAAAGAGAAACTAAGAACTACTTCGATAGATATTTAAATGCTAAAGATAGTATAGGTGAACTTAAAGGTGCACAGCTAACAAATTTTTTCTTTATTGATAGGGATGTCAACTCTAACGAAATTTTACTGTATGAACACGGTATTTTGGAAGAAGATTATGGTATTTCGTCCACGTTCTTTGATAGTACTGATGGTGCAGATACAACCATTATTAAAAATTTTACCAGCAAACGAACAACCTCTATTTTTAAGGAGGATTTTGATTTAGAAGGAAATGCTTTTCGTTTAAACCCGATTCAACGTATTGAAAAAATCGGAGGACTTAATAAAATGGAAAAGGCTGCCATGGAAGAGATGTTTATGGTGCACGCTAAACGAACAGCTATTCACATGAGGGTTTCTAAGCAGGAGATTGAATTGTTATTGCAGCGTGAATTGGAGAATAGAGGAGTAGATATTGCTTTTGAGTATGGTATTTATAGCAATGGTTTACCAACAAAGGTAAAATCTTCTAAATTCAAATATGCTGAAACTAATATTTATAAATCTCCCATGTTTGTAGATTTTGAAGGAGTATCTAATTTTGATCTTTTGGTTGCTTTTCCAAAAAAGAAACGTTTTTTGGTTCAATCAATACTAGGTTTAGCAATGCTTTCTTTACTTTTTACCCTAATTATTGTGGTGGCATATTCTGGTGCAATTTATCAATTGATTCGTCAGAAACAGATATCTGAAATAAAAACAGATTTCATTAACAACATGACGCATGAATTTAAAACACCAATAGCGACTATAAACTTAGCGGTTGAGGCTATTAAAAACCCAAAAATTATTGGGGACCAAGAAAAGGTGTTACGGTATTTGCAAATGATTCGTGATGAGAATAAAAGAATGCATGCTCAGGTAGAAAATGTATTACGGATATCAAAGTTAGAGAAAAATCAACTTGATATTAGTAAGGATAGGGTTAATGTACACGACATAATTGAAGATGCTATTACCCATGTTGAGTTAATAGTAGATGATAGAGGAGGATATATACATACACATTTAGATGCTGAACGATCAGAAGTATTAGCTAACGAAATGCATTTTACCAATGTAATAGTAAATATGCTCGATAATGCCATTAAGTATTCTGAAGAGGCGCCTAAAATAGATGTGTTTACAGAAAGAGTAAAGAATTATATCATTATTAAAGTTCAGGATCAAGGTACTGGTATGAGCAAAGCTGTTGTCAAGAAAGTTTTTGAAAAATTCTATAGAGAACACACAGGAAATATACACAACGTTAAGGGGCATGGTTTAGGATTGTCTTACGTTAAAAAAATAGTTGAAGATCACCAAGGTGAAGTTTACGCTGAAAGTGAAAAAGGAATAGGAAGTACATTTTACGTTAAACTGCCGTTAATATAAATATTATGGAAACAATAAATAAGAAGATTCTTTTAGTTGAGGACGATCCAAATTTTGGAATCGTATTGAAAGATTATTTGTCAATGAATGACTTCGATGTCACATTGGCTAAAAATGGAATGGAAGGTTTTGAAAAGTTCAAAAAAGATAACTTTGATATCTGTATTTTGGATGTAATGATGCCTTATAAAGACGGTTTTACCTTGGCAAAAGAGATTCGTGAAAAGAACGAGAACGTTCCTATTGTTTTTCTAACGGCAAAGACGATGAAGGAAGATGTTCTAAAAGGATATAAAGCTGGTGCAGATGATTATCTTAATAAGCCTTTTGATTCTGAAGTATTGTTGATGAAATTGAAAGCTATTCTTCAAAGAAAGGCTTCTAATGGTCTAGCTGATAGTAAGAAATTTGAGTTTACAATCGGTGGCTTCCACTTAAATTCTAAACTAAGATTCTTAAAATATAAGGATACTGAATCCATTAAATTATCTCCGAAAGAGAATGAATTGCTTCGTTTATTAGCATTGCATGAGAACGACTTAATGCCACGTGAATTAGCATTGACCAAGATTTGGAGAGATGATAATTACTTTACTTCACGTAGTATGGATGTTTATATCGCCAAATTACGTAAGTATTTAAAAGTTGATGATACGGTTGAAATATTAAATATTCACGGAGAAGGTTTCCGTTTGGTTATCAAGACTGAAGGTGAATAAAATTCAATAAAATTTATATTAAAAAAAGCATCCCATTTGGGATGCTTTTTGGTTTTAAAGCTTTTTAGTTATCTCGGTTACAATTTCGCTGGGTGTTTGGTCAATTGAAATGGTAAGTGCCTTGGTAGGCACTTCTAAGGTGTCAAATTGAGATTGTAAGAGACCTTTTGGCATATAGTGATTCTTACGTTCATTCAAACGCTTGTTGATTAGTTCAAAGCTTCCGTTTAAATAAATGATTTTATATTGACCTTCTAAATTATGTCCCAAAATAGTCCTATACTTTTCTTTAAGCGCTGAACAAACAATTACTGCGCCAGTTGAGATGTTATTTAGAGCAACCTCATTAAGACGCTCTAACCAACCTTGACGATCATCATCATTCAAAGGTTTTCCTTCACTCATTTTCTTGACATTTGCCTCTGGATGAAAACTATCTCCATCAAAGAAAGGAATATTCAACTTGTCAGCCAATAGTTGACCAATAGTTGATTTTCCACTACCAGAAACTCCCATGACAAATAAAATTTGTGATTCAACCATTCTTTAGTTTTAAAACTTCAGTATTTATTTCGTTTAATATATGGTTCTGTTCATAATCATAATCAAACCATATGGTATTTTCATTTTTAAGAAACCATGTAAGTTGTCTTTTAGCAAATCTTCTGGTATATTTCTTAATTTCTGAAATAGCGAATTCTAATGTCCACTGGTCATCAAAGAAATTGAAAAGTTCTTTGTAGCCAACTGTTTGCAATGCATTATAATTTCTATATGGTAATACCTCTTTGGCTTCTTCAAGAAGGCCTGCCGTTAACATTAAATCAACTCTATGGTTAATACGGTCATAGATTATTGCTCTATCTGCTTTAATGCCGACAGTTATTACTCTAAAGCCTCTTTCTGCTTTTGGTTTGTCTATAAATGAAGAATAAGGCTTTCCACTACCAATAGTTACTTCAAGAGCTCTAATTACACGTTGCGGATTATGAATATCTACCTTATTAAAATATACAGGGTCTAACCTTTCTAATTTTTGCTGTAAATATTTAATACCATGCTCCTTGAGTTCAAAATTCAATGCTTCTCTAACATCAGCCTTAATTGTTGGAAAGTAATTTAATCCGTCGGTAACGGCGTTGACATAAAGTCCGCTACCACCTACCATAATTACAACTTCATTTGTTTTAAATAGGTAAGATAATTTTTCAATAGCATCACGCTCAAAATCTCCAACCGAATAGGGTTCGCTTATATTTTTATGTTGAATAAAATGATGCTTAGCTTGGTTTAACTCTTCATTTGTTGGAACCGCTGTACCAATATTCATTTCTTTAAAAAACTGCCTAGAATCCGCAGAAATTATTTCAGTATCGTAATACTGAGCCAACAAAATAGCCAGTTTAGTTTTGCCAATAGCGGTAGGACCTACAACAGAAATAAGAATTTTATTCATTCAAAAGTGCTCCGCAGTTATAACAATGGGTTGCATCATCTCTATGACCTTCTTTACTACAAGTAGGGCAACTTTGGGTGTTGACGTGAACATACCTTCCTGGCTCTCCATCATTAGATTTGTCTTTGTTTTGTCTGCCAAATTCAGCAGTTACTATTCCCGTTGGCACTGCTATAATACCATACCCCAATAACATAATAACTGTTGCAATAAATTGCCCTTGAGGTGTAATTGGGGCAATATCACCATAACCAACTGTTGTAAGGGTAACTATGGTCCAATAGATACTAGTAGGAATACTAGTAAACCCTGCTTCATCACCTTCAACCCAATACATTAAGGTGCCCAATATTACCGATGCAATTAATACAGAAAAAAGGAATACGATTATTTTAGCACGACTTGCTTTCAATGCACTTTTTAAATGTGAGGCTTCGCCTAAAAACTGAACCAATTTTAAAATCCGAAATACCCTTAGTAATCTCAATGCACGAACTGCCAAAAATACTTGGGATCCAACAAAAATATAGGATAAGTATAAGGGTATTGTAGAGAGAAAGTCGATTATTCCATAAAAACTAAAAATATAATTTTTAGGCTTTTTGATACAAACAATTCGGGCAATATATTCGATGGTAAAGAAAATGGTAACAATCCACTCTAGAGTCAATAAAACGTAATGGTACTCAGCATCGATACTTTTTACACTTTCAAGCATTATGAGAATTACACTGAAAATGATAATGAAAAATAAAATTAAATCGAACAATTTACCCATCGGGGTATCTGCTTCATAAATAATTTCATGAAGTTTATTTTTCCAAGGTGATAATTTGTCTTCCTCTTTCAAATTAAACGTTTAATTCTACAATTTTATGTACTCTTTTTTTTCTGAGATAAGATTCTATTAGAAAATTAGCGTCTCGCGTACCATTCATAGGGGTGATTAAAGTTTCCAAGATATGAATATTATTTATTTGATAGTTAAGGTCGTAAAAACCAAAACCTACAAGCGAGCCATTTTTAATTAAAATTGCACTTTGTTCGCCAATCTCACGCCCTTTATCAAGCAATATGATATTTGCATCTTTACGAATACTATTCTTTAATATTGCGGCAACTACACGTTCGTTATAATCCTTTTGATCTTCCTTGCTAATACAGGCACCTTTACAAGTGCCATTTTCATATCCAGAACAATTGTTTCGAGCTTCACTTATACCATTAACTTTTTCACATAGCTCTAACTCTTTAGTGATTTTATATAAGTAATTTTTAGCACTGAATACTCCATTGAACAGGGCTAAAGGTTCTTTACATTCACGATAAGCTTTAATTTCTAAAACAAAGTATCCGTTTTCATTTTCAGTTTTACACAACGTATGACTAAACATTCTCTTTCTAGGAATGCTGCTATATTTAGGCTTAAGTTTTAATAGCTCTTCGTGTTCTTTAAGAATTGCTACAAGTTCATTGCCTGTTAGCTCATAAGTTACTTTTTTAGTATCCTTGGCTAGTTTTCTAGATTTGTCGCCGCTTTTAGTAAAGAGTTGGTTTACCTTTTTCTTGATATCTGTGCTTTTACTAAGGTAAATGATATCACCATCTTTATTATGCATATAAAAGATACCTGTTTTATTAGGTAGTTCTCTAACAATATCTAATTGTTTTTCAGAAAGTTCGCCTTGGGTTTCTTTTCTAATAGTATCCTTTATGATTATTTTTTCAGAATCTTTTGCCAGCAAAAGCTTGAATAACTTTATTGTTGCTAATGCGTCTCCATTTGCTCTATGGCGATCACTTACAGGTATGCCTAATGACCTAACTAACTTGCCGAGGCTATATGAATCAGCATCAGGTAATAATAGTTTTGAAAGGTCAACGGTGCATAGGGTCTTTCGTTCAAAATTATAGCCCAAACGTCTAAATTCTGTCCGTAATATCCGGTAATCGAATTGGGCATTGTGAGCAACTAAAACGGTGTCTTCAGTAATTTCAATAATTCGTTTGGCTACCTCGTAAAATTTAGGTGCGGTTTGTAACATTTTACTGTTAATACCGGTAAGTTTAACAACAAAGGGTTGAATTTCCTTTTCAGGATTTACTAAACTGATAAATTTGTCAACTACCTTTTGACCATCAAACTTATGAATAGCAATTTCGGTGATACCTTCTTCATTAAATTTTCCGCCTGTGGTTTCAATATCTAAAATCGCGTACATCTAGTAAAATCTGATTTATTTAAGTAGTAGAAATCGTTAGGGTTATTTTCGCGTTCCAAAGATACTACTTCCAATACGTACCATAGTGCTTCCTTCTTCTAGGGCAATTTTATAATCTCCACTCATACCCATAGATAGTATAGTGAAATTTGGATAGGTGTTTTCTAATTTAGTGTATAATGATTTAAGGCTCTTAAATTCTCTTCGTACCTGATTCATGTCATCAGTAAATGTGGCCATACCCATTAAACCAACAATTTTCACATGCTTATATGCCTTAAATTCTTCATTCTGTACTAAAGCAAGTAATTCATCTTCATCAAAACCAAACTTTGTATCTTCTTCTGCTATGTGCACTTGTAAAAGACATGAGATGGTTCTATTGTATTTCTCAGCCTGTTTATTTATTTCAGCCAATAATCTAGGACTATCAACACCATGTACTAAAGAAACATATTCAGCCATGTATTTGACCTTATTTCGTTGTAGATGACCTATCATATGCCATTCGATATCTTTCGGCATATTTTCCCATTTTTCTGTCATTTCTTGAACCCTATTTTCTCCAAATATGCGTTGGCCTTCATCATAAACTTGTTGAAGGTCTGATATAGGTTTAGTCTTTGAAACGGCAACTAAGGTTACAGATTCGGGCAGGGTACTTAAAATGGAGGAAAGATTTTCCTTTATGGACATAGTATATTCTGTTATGTAAAAATTTTAATTTTCGAATTGACTTGATACTTTTTCTGCTTTTCTACTTTCGGAATAATTATAAAATCCTTCTCCGGATTTAACACCTTTTTTTCCAGCCATAACCATATTGACCAAAAGGGGTGAAGGTGCATATTTTGCATTTTTAAATCCGTCATGCATCACATTTAAAATAGAAAGACAAACATCTAGACCAATGAAATCTGCCAATTGTAATGGTCCCATGGGGTGAGCCATGCCCAGTTTCATTACGGTATCTATTTCTTGAACACCGGCAACCCCATGATGTAAGGTTTCTATCGCTTCATTAATCATAGGCATTAATATTCTATTTGCAACAAAACCTGGGTAATCGTTAACCTCGGTAGGAGTTTTTCCTAATTTTTTAGAAAGCTCCATTATCGTCTTGGTCGTAGCGTCTGATGTGCTGTAACCACGTATAATTTCAACTAAGGTCATTATAGGAACTGGGTTCATGAAATGCATACCGATGACCTTATCCGGTCTGTTGGTGGATGCTGCTATTTGCGTTATAGAAATTGATGACGTATTGGAGGCTAAAATTGTATTTGAATCACATATGGCGTCCAAATCTTTAAAAATACTCAGTTTAATAGCTAAATTTTCAGTGGCAGCTTCAATCACTAAATCTGTACCAGAAATACCCGATTTTAAATCAGTAAACTGTGTAATGTTCGAAAGTGTATTATCCCTATCTAAGCTTGAAATTTTCTCCTTAGACAACATCCGATTCAAATTATTGGCAATGGTGGCAACTCCCTTATCAAGTGCATCTTGAGAAACATCAATTAAATGTACTTGAAATCCGTTTTGGGCGAAGACATGGGCAATACCATTACCCATAGTACCAGAACCTATTACACCAATTTTTTTCATATTTTCTTTGGATTAAATGCAGCAATAATTTGTAAAGCTACTTTAAGGGCTTGAGTACCTTGTGTTAAACTGACAATTGGTGTTGTATTATTGTTTATGGCGTCTGCAAACGATTCAAGCTCATCTAAAATAGCGTTATTAGTTTCAATCGACGGATTTTCAAAGTAAATCTGTTTTTTGATTCCTTCGGCATTTTGTAGAATCATATCAAAATCACCAGGTTCTTTTGGTGCATCTTTCATTTTAACGACTTCTACTTTCTTCTCAAGAAAATCAACAGAGATATAAGCATCTTTTTGAAAAAAACGAGATTTCCTCATATTTTTCAATGAAATTCTGCTAGCCGTTAAATTCGCAACACAACCATTTTCAAATTCTAACCTAGCGTTTGCAATATCTGGCGATTGGCTAATTACCGATACGCCACTTGCATTTATTTGTTTTACTTCAGAATTTACAACACTTAAAATTGCATCGATATCATGAATCATTAAATCTAAAACCACAGGCACATCGGTACCTCTTGGATTAAACTCAGCTAAACGATGACTTTCAATGAACATGGGATGTTTTATGGCATTTTTTACTGCGGTAAATGCAGGATTGAATCGTTCCACATGTCCAACCTGACCTTTTACACCATATTTAGTCTCTAAGGCTAATAGTGAATTGGCTTCTTCTAGAGTATGGGTAATCGGTTTTTCAATGAAAATATGCTTTCCTTTTTCAATAGATTTTTTCGCACATTCATAATGAGAAAGAGTAGGGGTTACAATGTCTATAACATCTACAGCATCTATTAAATCATCAAGATTTTTAAAATAGGTGTACCCGAAATCGGCGCTTACCTTTTCTCCATTAGAGTTATCTGCATCATGGAACCCAATTAGTTCATACTTTTTAGATTCATTTAGAAGTCTAAGGTGGATTTTACCAAGATGACCAGCTCCTAAAACACCAACTTTTAGCATTTGTTTCGTTTTGTTCAAAAATACACATAGTTAGGTAGTTTTATCCTATGGACTATTTCAATTTTATCATTTATTGACTTAAGTTTTAAACAGGTTCTTCTGTTGTTAGAAGATCTTTGCTAACTTTGAAAGTCAAACCAACTACCATTGAAAGATACCTTTAAGCATAGAGGCATGCGCAACCATTTAGCGCAATTATTAGAAGAAAAGGGAATAACCGATAAAAAGGTACTCGATGCCGTTCGTGAAATTCCGCGGCATTTATTTATGGATAGTAGCTTTGAGGGCCATGCTTACCAAAATAAAGCATTTCCTATAGCTGCTAATCAAACAATATCGCATCCATTTACTGTTGCTTTTCAAACTGAATTGCTGCAATTAAAAGAAGGGCAAAAAGTTTTGGAGATAGGTACAGGTAGTGGTTACCAGACTGCTATTCTTTTAAAGTTAAAAGTTAAAGTCTATACTATTGAAAGACAACTTGAGCTGTTTAAGAAAACCAATTTATTTTTCAAGAAAATGGGCTATCGACCTAAGAAACTGATTTTTGGAGACGGTTATAAGGGCTTGCCAGAGCAGGCACCATTTGATCGTATCATTGTTACGGCAGGCGCTCCTGAAGTACCAAAAGCATTGCTTTCACAGTTAAAAGTAGGGGGTAGGTTAGTAATTCCTATAGGGTTTGAAGAACAAATTATGACCTTGTTTGTACGAACTACTGAAAAGGAATTTTCGAAGTCTGAATATGGGTCGTTTCGATTTGTACCTTTATTAGAGAATAAGAACTAACTAGTTATTAAAATTCTTTTTTACACGTGCGAGGTCACGCTTATTGTCACGATCTTTAATGGAATCTCTTTTATCATAAAGTTTTTTACCTTTTGCTAGAGCTATTTGCATTTTAGCAAGACCTCTATCATTTAAGAATACACGAAGAGGAACAATAGTTAAACCAGAAGTTTTCACCTCTTTACTCAATTTTTTAAGCTCTCTTTTTTGTAGAAGTAATTTTCGCTCAGCTTTTGGTTTGTGGTTAAAGTGAGATGCATGTGAGTATTCGTCAATCTGCATATTAATTACGAAAAGCTCATCTCTATCATTAAATTCACAAAAACTCTCAGTAATAGATGCACGACCTTCTCTAATGGCCTTAATTTCTGTACCCGCTAAAACTATGCCGGCCGTAAATTTATCCATCAGCTCATATTCGAAATGAGCTTTTTTATTCCTTATGTTGATTGTGTTTTGCATTGATGACAAAAGTAAGAACAATTGAATGAATGTCTTAACCTTTTTAAACTATTTGAAAATGGTATTAGAGGTTTTGAAAGAATAGAATGTTAATCTGGACAGTTGCAGTTGAAAATAAGTTTATTTACTGTAGGTCTTCCGTTTACAATCTGTACTATAAATAAAATTCCATTTTCGCTATCATCGATATCAGAATAACGTTCTTCATCAATCAATTTGTTTACAAACTCTGGCGTAGTATTGCTATGCCCAACTATTAAAACATTTTTATTTAGATTGTTGGTTTTAAATTGTGTGATGTCTAGAGAGCTTGGGTCGTAATACTGTACATCAATATTTTTCTTTACCGATGTTGGGGCTGCGGTCATAGAAGTTCTATTATAGTCTGTAGAATATATGGCGTCTATATCAACATCTGCAAGAATTTCTGCCCAATGCATGGCTCTACCTAATCCTTTTTGATTAAGTTCAGGGTCAGAATCGTCAGGATTGCTTCTAACCTTTTCTGCATGTCTAATTAAGTAAAATGTTGAAACGGATGTTTGATTTTGCGAAGTATCTATAACAACCTCATCTTTACAAGAAAGACTGATTAATAGGCATGTAAAAAGAAGAAATTTTATGGCTTTCATGAAAATTTGTTTGATGTATTAATTTAATAACTAAAATTACTTCAAAATAGTACTATAAATAGTCTATTTTTTGTTTTTTTGCATATGAAAAATTTTTGTGGGGCACTTCTTATTGGTTTTGTAGTTCTAGGTCTTAAGGCTCAAGAAGTTGTACTGCCTAGTGATTTTAGGCAGCTAAATCTTACAGAGTATAATGGGAGTCTCATCAACCCTGCATATAGTTTAGATCGCAATAATCCATCATCTGTTGCTTTATGGGCAAGATGGCAATGGCAAGCATACGATGCCGACCCAACTTCATTATTCTTAAATTACACTACGCGATTAAATGAAGTTTCTGCTGCAGGTGCAGGTTTTTTTCAGCATAATACTGGTATTTTTTTAAATACAGGGGCAGTTTTAAACTATGCATATAACATTGAGTTAAGTGAAAAGGTGTTTTTAGGTGTCGGTCTTAATTTATTTGCATTTCAACAAAAGCTTGCTGATGAACGTTTTTTTGTTCCAAACCCCATTCAAACTTCAATTACGAATGATTTTATTGTGCAAATGGCGCCTGGTATAAATTTGAGCGTAGATAGATTTAACATTGGTTTGGTTTCAGAAAATTTATTTGATTATAACTTCAGTAAAAACGAACGAAATTCTAGTCCCGATGAACGTATGTTTTTAGCATTGGCTAGTTATGATTTTCCACTTTCAATCCTTAGTACAGATAATAGTTCCATCTTAAGACCATCAATATATTATAAGACCATTCCTGGATTGGATAATCAAGTTGGTTTAACATCATTACTAACTACTAATAAATATTGGGCCCAAGCGGGTTACAATAGTTTTTATGGATTTTCAGGAGGATTAGGTGGTCGTTTCTTTAAACGATTATCTATAGGAGCATTGATTGAAGTGGGTACTAGTGCTGACATAAAAGGGCAGGATCCTTCTTTTGAATTTGTAACCTCATACAAATTAGGAACAATAGAGACGCCTGAAGAAAAGCTTGAAGAACAATTAATAGCGGAAGAGGAAAAAAGAAAAGAAGAAAGCTTAATTGTTAAACCAGACCTAGAGGAAGGTGTAGTATCTCAAGAATTAACTATAGAAGAAGAAATGGCCATTAAACGTGAGGCCAAAAAACAAGAACGTTTAGCGCTTATAGAATCTAACAGGATAAATGATTCTATAGTTGAAGCATCAAGACAAACAGACCTTGCTGTAAAAGAGTCTAAAAGAGATATTAGAAGAAAACGCGATTCTATTACTAATGCAAAAGCAGAGCAAGCTTTGGCGGCTTCTAGAGCTTTACAGCAACAAAGAAAACAAGATTCAATAGCTATAGTAATTAGGAAGGAAGAAGAAGCAGTTGCACTTGTTCAAAAACAAAGACAAGACTCTATTGCTCAGAGTGAGGTGCTATTGGCTGAAGCTGAGAAGCAGAAAGCAGAATTTGCTGCAAGAAATGAGATTGTTAAGCCTAAAGCTGGGGAAAAGTATGAAGAGGTTACTAAAGAAGGGTCTTTATCACCAGGGTATTATTTGATAGCCAATGTTTTTGGAACCAAAAAGTACTTAGATGCATTTTTGGTGGATATGAAGAAAAAAGGTATTGACGCAAAATCTTTTTATAGAGAATTAAATAAATACAATTATGTATACCTTGCTAAATACAATTCTATAAAAGAAGCAAGAGAGGCCAGAGATTCTAACCTAGGTGGAAAATACAAAGAGAAGATTTGGATATTTAGAGTAACTGGTGAGTAATAATAGATTAATCACAATTATTTCATTAATCTATTATAGTTAAATAGATAGGCGTAAGTTTATTTGAGTTCTCTTTTAATAAGAACATCTAAATAGGTAACCGTATTTAAAAGATATTTTCGGTCTTTTGTTAGGGTAGCCATAGCAATAGAACCTTGTATTATTGTAAATAATTGTTTTGAGAATTGTAATGGCGTGACCGGAAGTTTAAACTCACCATTATTGATACCGCTTTCGAAAATCAAGGCGATTTTACCTTCAATCTCTTTTATAGTTTCTTTAGCCGCTGCGGCTAACAATCTATTGTTATGTTGGGCATCTATGCCAACATTTAAAATAGGACAGCCACCCATGGTCAATGTGAATATGTCGTATTTCTTATAAAACTCAATAAGATTTTCAATCTTTTTCATCGCTTTTCCTTCTACGGACAAATGTTCATCAATAGCTGTTAATAGGAGATTGCGATTATATTCGAAAGCAGATAAAGCAAGAGCCTCTTTATTTTCAAAATTACCATAAAGCGCACCCTTGGTTAAATTGGTTGCTTCTGTTAAATCGCTCATGCTTGTGCCTACGTAGCCGTGCTTATTGAAAACAGGTGCAACAGTCTCAATAATATAAGCGGTAGTTCTTTCGGCTTTAGTTGACATTTTGCGACTGTTTTATGCGAATATAAAAAATCTATACTGTATGGTATATATTGTTGATAAAAAAAAGCGTCCTTATTAAAAATAAGAACGCTTTTTTGCATTTTTAAGTGATTAAACCATGATATCTTCTTGATTTCTGAAAACCAAAGCATTGTCAAAGGCATCTAGCAATACAACACTATCAGCTTTTATCTCGCCACTTAAAAGTGATTTAGACATATTATTCAAAACTTCTTTTTGTATTGTTCGTTTTACGGGTCTTGCCCCAAATTGAGGGTCATAACCTTTTTCGGCCAAATAAGCTATAGCTTCTTCGGTAGCCTCTAAGGTAATCTGTTGCTTCATCAACATTTTCTTTAGCGATTCTAATTGAAGTCTTACGATTTCCTTAATATTCTTTTTGGTTAAGGGAGTAAACATAACAATGTCATCAATTCTATTGATAAATTCTGGTCGTACAGTATTCTTCAATAAACCAAGAACTTCTTCTCTTGCAGTTTCAGTAGCACTAGGGATATCTTTTGAGTTTTCAAATGTATCCTGTATAATTTGGCTACCCATGTTGCTCGTCATAATAATGATGGTATTCTTAAAGTCCGCAACCCTACCTTTATTATCAGTCAGTCTACCTTCGTCTAAAACCTGCAACAAAATATTGAATGTATCAGGATGCGCCTTTTCTATTTCGTCTAAGAGTACCACAGAATATGGTCTTCTTCTCACGGCTTCAGTCAATTGACCACCCTCATCGTAACCAATGTATCCTGGAGGAGCACCAACCAATCTGCTCACTGCATGCCTCTCTTGATATTCGCTCATATCTATACGTGTCATGGCGTTTTCATCATCAAAAAGATAGGATGCAAGCGTTTTTGCTAGTTCAGTTTTACCAACTCCGGTAGTACCAAGAAACAAGAAGGAGCCTATTGGTTTTTTTGCATCCTGTAATCCGGCTCGACTTCTTCGAATAGCGTCAGAAACTGCTTGAATAGCTTCTTCCTGACCAACCACCCGTCTGTGCAATACTTCCTCAAGTTTCAACAATTTCTCCCGCTCACTTTGTAACATTTTATTCACAGGAATTCCTGTCCATTTTGCTACTACCTCTGCAATGTCCTCGCTAGTAACTTCTTCTTTAATTAGGGTTCCAGAGTGTTGCTGTGCTGCTAAATCATCTTGTAATTTTGTCAGATTTTCCTGCGCCTCTTTAATTTTTCCATATCTAATTTCAGCTACCTTACCATAGTCGCCATTACGTTCAGCCCTTTCTGCTTCTGCTTTAAAATTTTCAATATCTAACTTAGTTTGTTGAATATTATCTACAACTGTTTTTTCACTTTCCCATTGAGCGTAAATCTCATTACGCTCTTCTTTCACATTAGCTAGATCTAAGTTTAAGATTTTAAGTTTTTGCTTATCATCTTCCCTTTTAATTGCTTCAATTTCAATTTCCAATTGCATTATCTTTCGGTCAAGAACGTCTAACTCCTCTGGTTTGGAGTTGATTTCCATTCTAAGTTTAGATGCTGCCTCATCCATTAGGTCAATTGCCTTATCGGGTAAAAACCTATTTGTAATATACCGTTGAGATAACTCTACAGCAGCAATTACAGCTTCATCTTTGATGCGTACCTTGTGATGAGCTTCATACTTTTCTTTAATACCTCTTAGAATAGATATTGCACTTTCGGTATCTGGTTGGTCAACTATAACTTTTTGGAATCTTCTTTCCAATGCCTTATCCTTCTCAAAATACTTTTGGTATTCATCTAAAGTTGTAGCCCCAATAGATCTTAATTCTCCTCTAGCTAATGCTGGTTTTAGAATATTAGCGGCATCCATAGCACCTTGACCACCACCGGCACCAATCAACGTATGAATTTCGTCAATAAACAGAATGATGTTGCCATCTGCACTAACAACCTCTTTAATTACGGATTTTAATCTTTCCTCAAATTCACCCTTGTATTTAGCGCCTGCAATTAGAGCACCCATATCTAAAGAGTAAATAACTTTATCTTTAAGGTTCTCGGGTATATCGCCTTGAATAATTCTATGGGCAAGACCTTCAACGATTGCAGTTTTACCTACACCTGGTTCACCAACTAAAATTGGATTATTTTTAGTTCTTCTTGATAATATCTGAAGTATTCTTCTTATTTCTTCATCGCGACCAATTACGGGGTCCAATTTACCGCTATCGGCTAGTTCATTTAGATTTTTTGCATATTTCTGTAGAGAATTGTACGTTTCTTCAGCACTTTGTGAAGTAACCTTATCTCCTTTTCGCAATTCTTCTATAGCTGCTTTAAGATGTTTTTCTGTGACCCCTTGGTCTTTTAATATTTGAGCTATTTTGCTTTTAGATTTTAATACAGCCAAGAATAAATGCTCCAAAGAAACAAACTCATCACCCATATCTTTGGCAATTATGCTAGCTTCATTGAGAGTTTTGCCCGCTTCTCTTGAAAATTGCAATTCACCACCTTCCACTTTTGGAAAACTAGTAAGTTCCTTTTCCAATATTTGTTGTACCAGATTAAAATTGACGCCTAATTTTTTAAGTAAAAAAGGCATTACATTTTCTTCTACTTCGGTAAGTGCTTTAAAAACATGTTCATTTTCTATTTGTTGATGACCCATTTCTTGGGCAATCAACTGGGCTTTTTGAATTGCCTCCTGTGATTTTATGGTGAAATTATTTATATTCATTTTCTCTAGTTTTAGTTATTTGTAATACTTTTGAAAGGTAATGTTCAAGAATCTTACCAAATACAATGGCAAGACAAAATGACTTGAATTAGAGCGAATTACATGACAATTAGTCAGATAGTGGTTTGCTTAATGGCAATATTAAATTAATGAATTTATGGGAATATTTAGTGGAATATTTGGAGAATCTAAGGACGGTGATGGAAAGGATGTTTCTGAAATTCCGTGGAAGCCTTTAATTACAATAGCACAGTTAGAGGAGATTAAGAACCAATCAAGCGCAAGGCCTCAGGTTATTTTTAAACATTCTACTTCTTGTGGTATTAGTAGAATGGTACTAAATATGTTTAAAAGTAGCTATAGATTAGAGGAAGGTCAGATGGATTTCTATTTTTTAGATTTACTGGCTAATAGAAATGTTTCACATGAAGTGGCCTCGTTATTTGGGGTGGTTCACCAATCGCCCCAATTATTGATAATTAAAAACGGGGTAGTGGTAGTACATGATTCTCACGGATCAATATCGGATATTAAATTAGAACAGTACGTATAAAAAAAGCCCCGTTTTTACGGGGCTTTTTGTTAGTTGAAACTTTGATTATTCAAAATATTCTTAAGGTTGTTCTTTAAATCTTCTCCGGCATCATATACCATCTGTTCATTGCTGGGGAATGGAACCCTTGCTAATTGTAGAAGTGAAACCAAATCATTATCTAGAGCTCTTTTATCGCCATTATAGTTGGCATAAATATGCTCAAATACAAATTGACTCGATAATGGATATTGATTTATTTTCTGTTGTTTTTTTAAATCTATAAAATTTACCACTCCTGTAACTTGAGCACTCTTAAATTGAGTGAACTGATAGAAATCACATTTTACAGTTTTAAACTTGTCAACTTTTAGGCTATTTCCTAAACTATCGGAAACTACATTGCCATTTTGGTCCTCAACAAAACTATAGCCATCCTTAATCTGACGCTCTTTACTTATCTGCTTCTCGCTAATTTGTTCAGGAGAAATGTTGATGTCTTGAAAAGAAACCTCCATTTGGTAATCATAGATTTGATTTTGAATTCTATTGGTATGGTATTCTGTCCAATGATTATTTAATCCATAGGTATTCAAATTTAATAGTTCATCCTCTAATCTTCTTGGGATTACCTTATCGGTGTTGTTGGTCATTTCTACAATAACATAATCTAAACCTTTCTGGTATGCTTCATCAATTTTAGCAACAACGTTTTTATAATTAGGGTTTAGCTCTTGTAAATATTTTAAATCACTAAAAGCAATTCTATAATCAGTTTTATAATTAGCATTGTCTAATAAAGTCGTTGCCTTGTTATAAAGGAATTCAGATAAATTTAGCTTGGCGGCAATTAATTCATCGTCATAATTCTTAAAGTTGAATTGTGCCTTTCTATTTTCATCTTGAATATATAAAGGTAACAATGGCCGAATACTTTCTTGAACCAATTTAAGACGGTCGTAAGTATTGAAAATTTCTTCGAAATTTGCAGGGTTACCATCTTTTTTAAGAAATTTAATATGCTGAAGCTCCCTTTCGGTATGCTTACGATAACCTTCTTCAAGAAGTACAATGTACGTCTGATTGCTTTTTTTTGTCTTATTTTCTGCAATATTTACAACAGCTTTGTTAATAGCAGCCATGTAATTACCAGAATTTAGAGCCTCTTGTGTTTTCTTAACCCCGCTACATGATAGTAGTAGGCCTATAAAACCAACTAGTAGAAATTTTTTCATGTCTAATATTTTTAGAATTTAATTAAGCTATTTCAACAGCCGTGCCATAAAAGGCTTTTATCATAACGTATAGGGTTAAGGAATAGTATATTTTCGGTAAGATGCACAATTGATTACTGAAAAATTTTCATGAATAGGGTTGTAGTTATTAACTTATTTTAATAAATAAGTTATGTGTTTGTTCATTTTTTTATTTCATTAAGTACTCTTATTTGTATTTTTGCATCTTATTTAAAAGAAATAGCAACATGCAACGCGACACCACGATTTTTAATCTTATTGAAGAAGAGAGACAACGTCAGATTAACGGAATTGAATTAATCGCTTCTGAAAATTTTACAAGTCCTCAGGTAATGGAAGCGCAGGGTTCTGTACTTACCAATAAATATGCTGAAGGCTACCCAGGTAAGCGTTATTATGGTGGTTGCGAAGTGGTTGATAAAGTTGAACAATTGGCTATTGATAGAGCTAAAGAACTTTTCGGTGCTGCCTATGCAAATGTTCAGCCGCATTCTGGTTCGCAAGCAAATGCTGCGGTATATCATGCATGTTTACAGCCTGGAGATAAGATTTTAGGTTTTGATTTGTCTCATGGTGGACACTTAACTCATGGTTCTCCGGTAAATTTTTCTGGAAGATTATATAATCCTGTGTTTTATGGTGTAGACCAAGAAACAGGTAGATTAGATTATGATAAGATTCAAGAAATAGCGACTAATGAACAGCCTAAGTTGATAATTGCCGGGGCCTCTGCCTATTCGCGAGATATGGATTTTGAACGTTTTCGTAAAATTGCCGATAGTGTAAATGCTATTCTACTTGCTGACATTTCTCACCCAGCAGGTTTAATTGCAAAAGGCCTAATGAACAATCCAATTCCTCATTGTCATATTGTAACAACAACAACACATAAAACATTAAGAGGCCCGAGAGGTGGTTTAATATTGATGGGGACTGATTTCGAGAACCCATTTGGTATTAAATTGAAAAATGGAAATCTAAGAAAAATGTCAGCTTTATTAGATTTAGCTGTTTTTCCAGGAAATCAAGGAGGTCCTTTAGAGCATGTTATAGCAGGTAAGGCAATTGCTTTTGGTGAAGCGTTAACAGACTCTTACGGCTCATATATATTACAAGTGAAAAAGAATGCTGATGCTATGGCAAAAGCATTTGTAAAAAGAGGATATGATATTATATCTGGCGGTACTGATAATCATATGATGCTTATTGACCTAAGAAATAAAGATATTTCAGGTAAAGATGCTGAGAAAGCATTGGTGCTTGCTGATATTACTGCAAATAAGAATATGGTGCCTTTTGATGATAAATCTCCGTTTGTAACTTCGGGCATACGTTTTGGAACCGCTGCTATTACTACCAGAGGACTAGTTGAAAGTGATATGGAAAAAGTAGTTGAGTTTATTGATCAGGTTATAACTAACCCAGAAAATGACACTGTTATCGCTGAAGTGAAGGGTAAAGTGAATTCAATGATGAATACTAGGCCAATTTTTAACGCCTAGTATTTATTAAGGTTTTATTCAGATAAAAATTCTAGATAACCTGTAACATAGGTATTTCTTTGTACATCAAAAATAGAAGCTTCATCTTCTTTGTCTAAGTAAATGCCCCAATATTCGTTGTAAGATTTCGGAAGTATATTAGACTGAATATCGTCAAACTCAAGATTATCTATACTATCCTCAAATATGGGAATAAAGATTTCATAAGGTTTTTGCGTAAGACCCTTGGTTAAGAAGATATAGTTGCAAGCAATTTGCTTTAATATGTCATTGAATTGTGATGCTATACTATTATCGTAAATACGTTTTATTACAATGCTGGTATCATTTAAGGATATGGTGAGCTCTTCGATATCAATATTATAGCTATTTCTCGAATTTAAGATTTCTAAATTACACAGTAGTGGCGAACCATTTTCACTACTTGTGCCCCATCTGCCAGTATTGAAATTAGTGAATAATTCTAACAATTCTATATTGCAGTTCACTTCTAATACTAGGTGTACGGAATTGAGCGTGCAGCTTTTGCGTTTTAATTTTATGTTAGAAAAATAATGAAACTCTAACGATTTTAGAAATTCATCTATTCCAGTAATCTCTTTAGTGTAGTCTAAATTTATTAATGATTTTTTAATAAAATCGTCGATATTAAAATGCATGCAAGGCTGGTATTAAAAATTTTCTTTTGATAAAGATACTTTTAACCAGATTTATTTCACCTTAGGAAAACCTTATAAATTTGGAGGATATTATTATAAAACAATAGAAATATTTTTAACTAACTGATATTCAATTAATTATAATATTAGTAGGTTTTAAAGGAATCCACGGGTTTTAGCCTCATTAATTAGGGCTAAATCATTTCCATTTTTAATATCGAAAAGTGCTTTTAGTTGTCTTTTTCTTGCCTCAACAGTTGTGTTGGCTGAGCCTATTAATGGTGCAATATCTCTAGTATGAATACCTTGTGAAAGATGATACAGAATCTTTTGATCTTGCTCATCAATAACAATATCACTAGCCATTCTACGTCTAATAGCAGCTAATGCACTTGCGGTATAGTACGGAGATTTGCTCATGATGGTTTCTACCATGGTTTTTAGAGACATTTCATCTATCTCAGATTTAACCATATATCCATCAGGATTTACTGTTTTAAAAATATTATTAATTCTATAATTATCGCTGTAAGAAGACATGAAAACAACCTTAGAGTTTGGTACTTCATTTCTAGCAACAATACCTAAATCGATACCTGTTCTTGGGTCTTTAGACTCTGGTGAAAATAACTGAATATCTAAAAGAATGATGTCATAAGGTATGGCTCGCTTTGATAGTTCAATCTTACTTTTACCTTTTTCAAAACTTTTGGCTATTTCAACTTTCACGTTAAAATCAGTAAAATCAGAATCCTCAAGAATATATTTATATCCCAAAGTGGTCATTTCATGATCATCTACCGCTAAAATTCGTACAGTATTCATTTCTATATTTAGATTCTATTGTAATTTACTAAACGTTTTTAAGATGCGTATTATTATCAGAAGAATTAATCAAATTCTTTTTAACCGGTATTTGTAACGAAATTGTTGTGCCTTTACCTTCTACTGAATCTACGTGATACGTACCATTCAGTTTGTTTATCCTAGAAGTTATGTTTCTGATACCGATACCTTTTTTTCCTTTATTTATATTAAAACCACGACCATTATCATTCATTATTACGTTAAAGGCGTCGTCAGTTCTGTAGAATGTAATCTCGAAAAGAGTACAATTCGCATGTTTTATGGCATTTTGAAATGTCTCTTGAATAATACGATATACATTAATTTTGATAGTACCTTCTAAACTATCCCAGCTTTCGTCTTCATTGTAATTAAATATGGTTTTAATATTTTTATTTCCGCCAGATAATAATGATTCGATTGAGTCAGTGAAATTATTGATTTTTTGATATGCACTGTGGCTTAACTCATGCGAAATAGATCGTATTTCGTGTTCTATTTCTTGTAAAGAACCAAGGGCCTTTGACTTTTCTTTAATGGCTTCCTCTGTAGCTCTTTTGTTTAGGCCGGTCAAAACCATACGTGCGCCTAACATTTTACCTAAAACACCGTCGTGCAGTTCTTCTGATATTCTTTTCTGTTCTAAACGTTTAACCTCATCAACTTTTTGTTTTTGCATCAACATTAAATTGAAAATTTCTTGATTATTGGCTTGCTGTTGCTGATCAAAACGTAATTTTTGATTTTTTGCACGTTGGTTAATGATAATATAGATGGAGAGCCCTAACAAAAAGAAACCGGCTGCGATACCGATCCAAATTTGTTTTTGTTTAGAAAGTATTTCTTTCTCGCCCTCTAGTTCTACATTTTCGGCTATGAATTCATCTGTTTCAAAACGAATACGTGCAAATTTATCTTGTAATTTTCGTTCTTCTTTTTGAAGACTGTCACTAAGTTTAATATATTTTTGAAAGTACTTAGCTGCTTCTTTTTTCTCTAATTTCGCTAAATATTCCCAAGCCATAAGTAATCTTTCATTATTTTGACTTTTTTCAGATAGCTCTTCAGCTATTTCTGCATTGCCAATTGCGTTCAATGTATCGTTGGCATATGCTTTGTATTCAGCATAGCTTAAATATGATGACGCCAAGCTAGCGGTCATGTTTTCTCTGCTTTTTATTTCTATAGCCTCTAAAAGTAGCTTATTGACTCCTAAAGTATCATTATCGTGCAATTTGCTTGATGCCAAATTGCTCAAAGCTTTGGCATAGAGATCTGGGTTTTTTAATTCTAAACTATCCGTTTCTAAAACAGTCTTAAAATTTTGTATTGCTTTTTTGTATTGCTGATTGTCTCTAAAGACCACACCAATATTATTTATAATCGTTGCTTCTTGTTTTTTGTCATAAGGTTCTTGTTTTAAATAATATAACGCTTGGTTGTAATAGGTTTGAGATTTCTCAACTTCACCCAAACCGCCTAAAGTTATGCCTAGAACATTATAACTAAGATATAGATAGAAATTATCATTTAAGGGTTTAAAGCGTTCAATTGCCTTGGTTATGGTAGTTTCGCTACCCACATAATCTTTAATGTCTGTTTGTATTTTAGCCATGTTCCAATACATTCTACCAGAAAGTTGTTTCTCATTAATGGTCTCAAATACTTTTTGTGCTTCCGAATAGGAAGAGTAGGCACTATCCTTTACTGAATATCTATTAAAAAAAAGTGCTAAATCCCAATACCTATTTCCTATTGATAACGAATCGTTTTCTTTTAGGTTCAGGGAAATCGCTTGTTTATTGATTTTTCGAAATAAAGCACTATCAGCCGTTGCGTATAAATTTTCTGAAAGGGTTGAAAAATATTGTGCTTTTAAGGAGTCGGAGGGGCTATTTAATGCAAATTGATAGGCTTTATTTAAAACCGATAATTTTTGTAACTCTGTAGATTGGGGGTTTTTACTCTCTTTGATATATATACGAATACTATCAGTTGAAATTGCAATAGATGAATCAACTTGTGTAGGTTCAGTATCTGAACAACTACAGCATAATTGTACTAGAATTAAAAATGAAAAATATCGTTTAATCAAAAAATTATTTTTTTAAATTTCATAAAAACCAAGATATAAAAAAAGCCTTCAACATGATAGTTAAAGGCCTTTTTTATATAAGATTAATTTAATCTAGCTTATTAGCGTTTTCCCATGTCTTGGTGGTACATCAGAAGAACAATCATCACAAGCTAATGCTTTAGAGATATCATTCATTAAATCAAATTCATTGGCAGTATTCTCTATTACAAAAGTTGCCATTCCTAATGCCATTACTGCTACTGCTAAAATACTTGTTACTTTTTTCATGTTCTGTGTGTTTTAGGGGTTTTTGGTTTATTATACTGCCAAAGTACTATGGTTACACGAGTAGATAAAGGAAATAGTTATCCCTTAAGTAAGTGACTTAGTTCTGCTAGTATATGAACCAATTGTGAGAGAATTCTTTAATTTTGTGAAGAAAATGTATTCTTTGAGAGGATATTTTTAAGACTATCCATGTTTTCTCGGTATGTTTTTGAAAATGGAATGTGTTCATTTACCATTTTTAAAGCACATATCGATTTGCCGAAATTTATTCTAGAGACATAAGTAGTATTTACAATATAACTTTGGTGTATACGCATAAAATTGCCAGGTAGCGCATTTTCAAAAGTCTTTAGAGTTTTAAAGGCATTTGTAATTGTACCGTCTTTCATATAGAATTCGGTAGTATTATTATCTGCCTTCAAGTATAGAATATCATTGGTATTCAAATATTGGAAGTCATTATAAGATTTTAAGCATAGCGTAACCGGTGCTTTTTCTTTTGGCATTCTTTTTTTAAGCTTTAATAATGACTTACGTATATCGAACTCATTGTAAGGCTGAAGCCAGTAATCAAAAAAACCATTTTTAATAGCATCATAGGCATAATCTTTAGTAGAAGCGATGCCAATTAATATAGGAAGTTGGTTCGTGTATTGATGAATCTCCATCACCATTAGAAAAATGGCTGAATAATCATTATTAAGATTAATAAAAACAATGTCTGGAGTGTATTTTAGAATATCGTTTAAACCATCAGTAGGGTTGGTCGTTGTGTTTATACAATCAAAGTCACCATATTCATCCAAAAAAGCATGTAACTGCAAATTTGAAACTGCATCAGAATCAATTATGGTGTACGTATAATCCAAAATAAATAGTGTCTACTACGAATTTAGATATAGCGTAAACAACTCTCGTCAAGAATGTCCTTATAAAAATGGAGGACTTTGTTATAAAATACCTATTCATAGGCCTTATGAAGGAAAAATCTTTCAAAAAATGACTCGAAATTGGCACTATTCTTTTTTTACAGCTTGAAAAGCACCTAAATCTGGGGCTGGTATTCTAAGCTTTCCATTGATATCTAGAGGACTATAATTAGCGGCGTCTAAATCTCCCTTATTAATAATATCTGAGTCTAAACCAATTCTAAAATCGTTCTTTGTTGTTAGAAAATAATCTATTTCGCCATTCAATATGATGTCAGAATATAATTCTGAATTTGTAAAATCATATAGATTATTCAGTGGCGAAGACGAATCGTTTTGTGAGTATTTAATAAAACAGTTTAAAAAATTAAAATTGAAGCTATTCTGATTATCTGATATTAAGCTTATCTCATTTTGGCGGTTACCATCAATAATACAATTCTTGAAGTCAGCTTTAACAAGGTCAAAACCATTATCTTGGCTGTCATTCTTTATTTCTAATGCGGTATTATACCTAAACCCACTATTCCAATAGTTTGCAATCGTTGAGTGTATAAAAGTATAATTACCCCCATTTTCTATCAATAAGGATGTGCTACCAGCACCACCTAAAACTAGATTTGTTGCCTCTAATTTGGCATTTTTTGCCCATAAATTATATCTAGTATTATTATAAATCTGGCTATTTTCAATGATTAACGTAGATTCAATGTCGTTTGATAATCCTTCAACAAATAAACCTATTTCCCCATTTTTAATGGTTAGATGGTTAATAGCGTTATTTGTACTTCCGGCAGTAATCCATAAAGCTCCCCACTGGCCTGGGGTTTCTGCAAATTCAGGCTCAAGTCGGTCACCTTCAAAAATGACCTCACCTTCTAATGCTACACTATCTTTACTTAATGTACCATTTACTATTAATTTAGCGCCATCTTTCACATATATACCTGAATTTTTATGAAAGTGAATTCGTGCTCCAGCTTCAATTATCAATTCTTTTTCATCAGGTATTATTGCATAACCGTATATAACAAAGGGTTTATTATTGGTAAAGTATAGCTCTTCATCTTTAAGTTCGAAACCAGATATATCGATAGGGTTTCCTGCTTCATCCCTATATAGATTTATGGTTTCAGATTCAATTTCAGAATTATCTTTTGGGTAAAGGAAAATAGCATCTTTGGCCAGCGTAACCAACTCTACCGATTGCTGAAATGGCTCTTTGTCAAATTGAATAGCATCGGTATATAGTAGTTCTTTTATAGAACCATCAATGATACTTATGGTTGTTTCAATTAAAATAAATAGACTGTCCTGGGCATAAATTGGAATATCATTAAATTGTTTACCGGCAACACCATCAACATTTAGTCTATAAAAGCTTTCAGGGCCATTTTTAAGGGATATATTGGGGATTATGATATCATCTTTGGTGTCATTAAATACTTTAAGTGTATAGGTGCTACTACCTATACTAGCGAACACAGTGTCTAAATAAACCGTGTCTTTTGAAAAAGACAAATTACCATTGCTAGGTGCGTATTCGAAATCTTTTCTACACGAAGTGCTCCATAATATACAGAGTAGAATTGAAAAGGCGATTAGTATTCGATTTCGCACGTGTAGGCTGTTTAAATAAAATCGATTAAAGAAATATTTCTTTGATTTCTTCTGGTATTCGAACTGGTCTATAGCTTTCGCTATTAAGAAGAACCCATTCGGTACTAGCGCGCACTAATAGTTTTTTTGAAATACCATGATGCATTTCAACAATTCTAACTGATTTTGCCCCAGAGCTTGATTCAATAAAAGTACTTATTATGATTGGGTCATTTAGTACTGCTGCATTTTTATATTCTATATGATGACTAAGAACAACCCAAATTACTTCCTCTTGCATTTGTGAAGAAGCTTTAGCTTGCCAATGTTCTTTAGAAATATCTTGAATCCATTGTACGTAACGTACATTATTAACATGGTTTAAATCATCAAGATCGTCTGCAGAAACTATAATTTCTTTTTTAAATCCGTTCATTTTATTTTTTCTGGATTTGTACTTCAAACATTTTATTCCAAAATTTTCCTGTCACAAAAAATGTCTGACTCTTTTTATTATAGGCAATACCGTTTAAAACGTAATTTAACTCATCCCAATTTTCTGTTTTGGTAATTAAATTGCTTAATCCACTGAAATTAATAACTCCTTCAATTGCCCCAGTTTTACTGTCAATTATCATTGCACTTGGCTTTTGGTACACATTAGCATATAATTTTCCATCTACAAATTCAAGTTCATTTGCCGAATTAAATACAGAAGAGTTGGTAACGGTTTCAATGTAACCTTCCTCCGTCATGGTATCCGGATTTAAAAACCATATTTTTTCAGTGCCATCACTTTTAAATATTTTTTTACCGTCATTAGTTAATCCCCATCCTTCACGACTTTTACCATATTGAAAGTTATCTAATTTTTTAAAGGTATCTAAGTCATAAATAAAGCCCAATCCGCTTTTCCACGTAAGCTGGTAAATTCTATTGTTTAGAATGGTAATACCTTCGCCAAAATAGCTTTTGTCTAAATCTATCTGTTTGTATACCTCCCCGGTTTTATAATTTAATTTTCTTAAAAAGGATTGTCCATTTTTTCCAGTGCTTTCATATAATGTATCATTATGAAATTCTAAACCTTGTGTATAGGCTTCAGTATCATGAGGATATTCATTAATAATCTTGTAGGTATATATTTCTGGAGCTTTCTCTGATAAAACCTTTAGGTTCTTGTTAATTTCAACTGTTTCGCCTTCAAACGTAATTTTAGCAGTTAAAACTTTATTGCCCAATGTTGGTACGTTAATAATTAGTTTATTATTGTTTAGTGGAATTTCTACACCATCTATACTATAAATTACACGTTCAATCTCTTTTTGTTTTTTATTATTGATGCTAATACCTACTTCTTTATTTTGATTTACCTGCTTTGCATTTTCAGCTAAATTTATTTCAAAGAGGGAGGAAGCTTTTTGATTTCCACTACCACAAGCAATGAAAAGACTGGGAATTAGAACAATACAAATTAATTTAACTATTCTCATTAAGAAAAAGGTATTTAAGATTATGTGTTGATTATTAACAAGAAGTATTCATGGTTCTTGACAGGCAATTTAATTCATAAAAATTAGAAAGTAAAAGGATTGGGAAAGATTTAAAAGATTGTATATTTGCAACTGGCAAGTCCTACACGACCAGCTCCTGTAGAATCCCCCAGGGCGGGAACGCAGCAAGGGTATATGGTCGTAGCGGTGCGATGTAGGTAGCTTGCCTTTTTTTGTGCCTTAAATTGAAATTATCTAAATAAAGGTAACACATTCATAACCAATTCAACGTATAGTTTAGCATCGCTTATTTTTCTTTAAAATGAAAACAAAAGTAGTTCTAATTACAGGTGGGTCTTCGGGTATTGGAAAAGCAATAGGCTTACATCTTAAAGAAAAAGGGTATAAAGTTTATGGTACTACACGTAGTACCTTGAAATATCCTTCATTTTCAGACTTTCCACTTTTAGAAATGGATGTTCGTAATGTAGAGACCATAAAATCTTGTGTAGCCTCATTGCTTGAAAAAGAATCTCGAATAGATGTTCTTGTGAACAATGCTGGTATTGGCATTACTGGGCCGATGGAAGAAACTCCACATGAAGAAGTGCTTAAAGCATTTGCTACTAATTTTAATGGACCATTACGTGTAATAAACGAAGTATTGCCTATCATGCGAAAGCAAAAAGAAGGGTTGATAATTAATATTACTTCTATAGCCGGTTATATGGGATTACCTTATAGAGGAATTTATTCAGCTTCGAAAGCTGCCCTTGAATTAGTGACAGAGAGTTATCGGATGGAAACCAAAACATTTGGCGTAAAGTTCACTACGTTGGCACCTGGTGATTTTGCAACGAATATTGCGTCTTGTAGGTATCACACCCCTGTTTATGAGAATTCTCCATATAAGAAAATGTACAAAAACACGCTAGATGCTATTGATTCAGATGTTGACGGTGGAGGAGACCCAATAGAAGTAGGTAAAAAAATAGCAAAGATTATTGAAACTAAAAACCCAAAACCTCACTATCAGGTTGGTTCTTTCATTCAGAAATTTTCGTTAACACTTAAGAGTATATTGCCAGGTCTCTGGTTTGAAAAGATTTTAGAAAATCACAGTTCTTAATACATATTGCATTTAAAAAAATGCAAATCTTAGTTTTATCAATTGTAATAGATATTAGAGAAGCCATCTACGATAATACCATTATCTGTGATTATCGCTTTATTCATTGGGTATAATACAAGTTTCTCTGTTAATTCTTTAAAATTATTGCTTTGATACTGCAGAGAAGTATCTACTTGAAGGGTTTTTAGTATTACTTTCCAATCATTGTAATCGGTCTTTATATTAATACCGATTAGTTCATGGTCTGGTCTTTTTTCTTTTAATTCGGCTACCCTTTTAAAAATTTCTTGATACTGCTTCTTGTTAGAACCCGACCAAAAGTAAAATAGTACTTTTTTACCTTTCGCAATCTCGTTCAATGTTTTGTTTTCATTGTCAAATGATACAACAGTTAAGTTCGGTATCATTTTAGAAGGTTGAAGATTTGCGATACCTAGATAAAGGTTTTCTATTTCTTCAATATGCATATTGTTTTTAGAAACATTCTTAAACTCTTTTAAGAAAATTTCTGTGTTTTCTTGTGCGTCTTTTCTCTTGAGTAAATAATCGAAGGCAACATTTCTAAATAAATTGTCCCTCAATTCTTTGTCGATTACCAAACTATCAATTAAATGTAATTTATGCTTATTAAAATGCAAATGTTTGCCAGTACCTGAGTTTCCATCGTTACAATCATTTACACAAGACATGTATGATAAATTTCCAAAATGGGCCTTCATAAAATCATAGTATGGTCTTAAGTAGGTAAGGTGCTGATTATTATAATTTAACTCACTTCGGTAAGAATAAAAATTCTTTGGTAAATCATGTAAATTTTCTTCTGTAGTTTTTCTCTTATGTTGAAAAGGATATATCTCTTTATATCGGTTATACGTATAGTCAATACTGCCTTTTAATAATTCATAACCACCATCAGACATTGTGGTTTCTGATTTCATTTCATTTAAATGACTGAGCTTATCGTCTCTAAGCGATTTTATTTTATCTAAAAAATCATTTGGTTCTAACTCATAATATTCAGTATACATGGCAGAATCTTCCTCTTCGGCAGCTAAAAATAATTCTAGTAAAAAATTATTTATTTCCTCGTTACTTCCAGAAAAAACTAACGACTCATCAAAATAGCTGGTATTAAGCCTTACCATTAAACTATCTCCTTTTTCTAAATAAACATATTGATATTCTGGAGATAAATTAAAATGATAAAGACCATTTTCAATAGTAGGTAAATCGAACTTAAATCTGTTTTTCTCATCAAGTTGTGCAGAATCAATTTTTTGTCTGCCTTTCATCAAGATAACTTGAGTACTTGTAGGATTAACAATTTCACCGGCAAAAAGCACCGTATCTGAATCTTTTTTGGCCGTTGAGCAACCTACTATGAGTACTATGAATGTTGAGAGTAGAATTCTTGTCATATAGAATTAGAGACTGGATACCTTTCAAAAATAACAAACCTTATCACCAGTTGTTGTTAATAGCTAGTTAAATGTTATAGAGCATACTCTTAAAAATCATTGTGTGAAATTGATGGCAAACAAGGCAGTAAAAGCTAATAAATTCAGTATTTTTGCACGGATTTTTAAAATTTTGTTACTATGTTATCTGTATCTAATCTATCTGTTCAATTTGGAAAAAGAATTTTATTCGATGAAGTGAATGTTGCTTTCACACAGGGCAATTGTTATGGTATTATTGGTGCCAATGGTGCTGGTAAATCTACGTTCTTGAAAATACTTGCTGGTCAAATAGACCCAACTTCGGGTCATGTTCATTTAGAGCCGGGTAAAAGGATGTCCATATTAGAGCAAAATCATAATTCTGCAGATACTTTTACCGTACTTGAAACGGTAGTAATGGGTAATAAACCTCTTTATGAGATTAAAAAGGAAATAGATGCCCTTTATGCAGATTATGACGATAAGAATGCAGATAGAATAGGGGAGTTGCAAGTAAAATTCGAAGAAATGAATGGTTGGAATGCAGATAGTAGTGCTGCAGCCTTGCTTTCTAATCTTGGTATTAGTGCAGACTTGCATTTTACACTTATGTCTGAAGTTGATTCTAAATTAAAAGTACGTGTGCTACTAGCTCAAGCGTTATTCGGTAACCCTGATGTTTTGATTATGGATGAACCTACCAACGATTTGGATTATGAAACAATAAGTTGGTTAGAAAACTTCTTAGCAGATTATGAAAACACGGTTATTGTTGTAAGTCATGACCGTCACTTTTTAGATACCGTATGTACAGATATAGGTGACATCGACTTTGGCAAACTGAATCTATATTCTGGTAATTATACGTTTTGGTATGAAAGTAGCCAGTTGGCTGCCCGCCAACGTGCACAACAGAATAAGAAGTCAGAAGAGAAAGCTAAAGAATTGCAAGAGTTTATTGCACGTTTTAGTGCTAACGTTGCAAAAAGTAAGCAGGCAACTTCTCGTAAAAAAATGCTTTCTAAATTAAAGGTTGATGATATTAAACCTTCTAGCCGTAGATATCCTGCAATTATCTTCGACAGAGATCGTGAGGCAGGTGATCAGATATTAAATGTAGAGGGACTTTCTGCTTCGACTGATGATGGAGAGGTTCTTTTTGATAATGTTAATATCAATTTAGCTAAAGGAGATAAAATCGCTATGATTTCTAGAGATTCTAGAGCGACTTCAGCTTTTTATGAAATCATCAACGGTAATAGAAAAGCTGATAAAGGTACTTTTCAATGGGGTGTAACCACAACACAATCTTATTTACCTGCAGATAACTCTGATTTCTTTACCGATAATATCAACTTGGTAGACTGGTTGCGTCAATATGCAAAAACAGAAGAAGAGCGAGAAGAGGTATACATTAGAGGATTTTTAGGTAAAATGCTTTTTAGTGGCGAAGAGGCACTTAAAAAGTGTACGGTACTTTCCGGAGGCGAAAAAGTTCGATGTATGTTAAGTAGAATGATGTTAATGCGTGCGAACGTTTTAATGTTAGATGAGCCAACGAACCATTTAGACCTTGAAAGTATTACAGCATTCAACAATTCTCTTAAGAATTTTAAAGGAACTTTACTGCTAACAACACATGATCACGAGTTTGCACAGACGGTGGCAAATAGAATCATAGAATTAACTCCTAAAGGCAACATTGACAGGTATTCAACGTTTGATGAGTATATGTCTGACAAGACATTAAAAGAGCAGCGTAATAAGATGTACGCTGAAAAAGCATAGAATAGATTAACCCAAATCGATGTTTTATGAAAACCTACAATATTGTGGCCTATTTTATTATGGCCCTTAGTTTCGTTGCATGCGAAAAATCATCAGAAGAAAGTACTGAAGAAATCGCTATTGAAGCACCTACAAATTATACCGTCTTTTTAAGTAGTGGTAATAATTTGAACGCAGTTGTTCTTGGTACACCGAATGATGAATTAATTGTGAAAAATTCAGTTGTCTCTTTCTCCGAGATTCCTTCTGAATATGTAAAATTTCGTGATTCAGATGAAATCAGCTTTTATTATACCAGTAACTGTCAAGCTAACATAGAATTATATAATGCTGCGAATTATACAACTAACTCGTTTCAAGTTTTTCAGGATTTAGACCCATGTGCAATAGAAGTTACAGCGATTACGCATACAGCGGAGTTAATTTTTATAGCGTACGAAAGAGAGCTTCTGGGGAAAGATATGCAAAATGTAGTAAGGATTATCTCATTAAATAACAGTGAGGAAAACTATATAGATATTACACTAGATAAAAAGCCGGTCGATTTGATTACTTCTTCAAACAGATTATTTGTTCTAACCTTAAATGAATTTGTTACAGATGAGTATCATCTTTCGGTATTTGATTTAAATACTAATCAACAAATTGTAGAGGTAGATTTAGGGTATAATGCCTTAAAGCTATTTAAGAATAATTCTGAACAAGTATTAATTAGCTACCCAGAATTACATAATACTTTAGACCCAATTTCTTTAGATAAAACATATACTACTTATAGCGAAAATACAGCGCCAGATTTTATAACCACTAAAGATTCATTTCTAGATTCTAGCGGTAAAATGTATTTTCAAAAGGCAATGCTAAATACTGAGATAGATATGGTTCCGGCTATTTATGACTTCCTAACAAATAATACAGTTGTTTATTTATTTGAGAATTTTCTAACCGAATCTGATATAAATGTAAAATATAGAATTGCTACTACAACCTCTATTGGTTACGATGAGCAAAATAATTATATGCTCATTGGTTATCAAAAGAAAGGCGAAGTGAACAAAGGTGGAATCTTAAGAATAACACCTGCGCCAGATTTCAAAATAATCGACAATATAGATTTAGATGGGGTTCCACAGACTATTTTCGTGAATTGATAGAATAAAGTTGTTTAACTATTAAAATACTTACTGTTCCAAATAGCCGGATTAAAGTTTTTGCCTAATGCAAAGCCGTAAAATATTACCACTGAAGCAATACACTTGAACATAAAGAAATTAATAATCCAGAACTCTGTTGTAGAATTAGATTTAGAAAAGAGTCCATCAGGTATTAAAAGTGTAACTAATAAACTAAGCAATAAGACTAAGATAGTTAAGTTTACCATGCCTTTAAATGGCCACATAATTATTTTTCTTAATGGATGTAGATCATTTCCCCACTGGTGAATTAGGTAGTGGTATCCATTCCCGATTGGGGCAAAAAGTAAAGGGTCATCTTTATCTTCTAGCTTAAAAAGCTTAGATGGTGCTATTATTTTAAAACCTTTTATTTTTAAATCATGTTCTTTTTCTAAGGCTTTAACTTTTGATAATGCCTCGACTGGTATATCTCCTTTAAAATATTTAGAATCTAAAAAACGTAGGCGGTAATCAATACAAATTTTTTTAATGTCGTTTATATGATATATTCTAGAACTCTCTAATAAATCAAAATTAAAGCTGTTGTTTGGTGTACCATTGCTCATGGTGATGTTTTCTGCGATACGTTCTAACTCATTATCTAAGTTTGATAAAATGGTATAGACCTCTTTAAGTCTATCCTTTTCTGAAATATCACTCGATAATTTCGCCTTCGCTAGTTTTTTTTCAATGTTTGTTTTAGGTAGAAACATGTTCTTTTTTTTAGCAATACACTCAAAGTTAGCTATTTAAAGAATTTGATTAATTCTTGTTTAACTTAATTAAAAGTTAATAAAATGTTAAAATTGATATATTAACTAATCCAGTATAGTTGTATATTACTTCAAATTGTATCTTGACGATGAAATCGAACCGTTTGTCGATTATTAGAACATTTACCCCTTTAGAAATTACTATATGAAAAAATGGACATCCCTCGTGTTCCTGTGTGCCCTGTTTTTAGGAGTTTTATCTAATGCACAGAATAATAAAGTAACCCAAATAAAGAATACAGTTTCACAATTTTCAACATCAGAAAAATCGATAATAGAAAGAACTGCGTCATTTGAAAGTCATTCCACTCTTATGAGGGTATTGAAAGCAGCAAATTTAGATAAGGTTCTGGGTTATAATGGTGAGTTTACTGTTTTTGCACCATCAAACCTTGCGTTCGAGAAGCTTTCAAAAATTACAATTGATAAGCTAAACGACCCAAAGAACAAGAAAGCATTAAGAGATATCCTATCCTATCATATAATTGCAGACAAACTTTCTGCCTCCACCATTTTAAAGGCGATGTGCCGAGGTAATGGTACAGCGAAGTTCACTACTATACAAGGGGACAAGATAACTGCAACTATGAACGGTATTGACATCGTATTAACTGACAAATCGGGTAACCGAGCTGTTATTGTTACTGCAGATTCAAACCAATCTAATGGTGTAATCCATGAAATTGACACTGTTTTTATGCCTGTAACAATTTTTTAACTACCGCAGAGAAGCCCCGAGTTGAGTTTCGTATGTCGTTTGTAACTTAGACATTATCTTTTCTATTTGCTTTTCTGTCAACGTGCTTTTATCATCTTGTAAGGTGAAACTAACAGCATATGATTTTTTACCTTCAGGCAGGTTTTTACCTTCATACACATCAAAAAGTGTCATATCCTTCAAGAACTTACGTTCTGCGCTATAGGCCAAATTAAACAGTTCTCTATAAGTAGATTTTTCGTCCAATAATAATGCAAAATCCCTTTTTACTTCAGGGTATTTCGGAATCTCTTTAAATAGGATTGGAGTGTTCTTAAGTTGTTTCAAAATTACATCCCAATTGAAATCGGCATATAAAATATCTTGTTTAATATCGAATTTTTTCAGGATTGATTTTTTTATCAGTCCGAAAGACACCAAATTGTTTTTTTGATAAGTAAAGCTCAAACCTTCTGAAAACAGGGTAGAAGTAGTAGGTTCACTTTTTAAGTTATCTAAACCTAATCGAATTAGAATTGTTTTTACTATTGATTTTAGCTCAAAGAAATTAGTCGCTACCGCTTTATTTGTCCAACTATCTTGAATAGTATCACCTGATAATAAAATGCTTAAGTATTTAGGTTCAATTCTTTTACCATCTTTAGCATGATATGTTTTTCCGAATTCAAATAATTTAAGATTCGCTCTTTTTCTATTTATATTATAACTAGCTGTTTCTAAAGCAGAAAACAATGAAGCTCTACGCAATACAGATAAATCTCCACTTAATGGATTTATAATTTCAATCGATTTATTCTCGTCTTCTTCAGATCCTAAAAGTTTACTATAATCAGGATTCGTAAGACTATTGGTTAATATTTCATAGTAGCCTTTCGCTGCTAGAATATTTCCAATAGTTGATTGAATTTTATGGTCTTCAGTAGCTGCAGTTGTAGATACAGAAGCATTTAATTTTTCGCTAAAGGCAATATTGTTGTACCCATAAACTCGCAAAATTTCTTCAATTACATCGACTTGTCTTTGCACATCAACACGATAAGAAGGCACTTCAAGGCCCATACCTGCTTCAGTTACATTTTTAACTTTAATATCTAGTGAAGTCAATATCGATTTAATAGTATCTTGAGGAATCTCTTGACCGATGAGCTTATTTATCTTCTCAAAACCTAAAAACACTTCAAAATTTGATGTTTTATTTGGGTACAGGTCTATAATATCTGAAGTAATTTCACCGCCAGCAATCTCTTTAATCAATAAGGCAGCACGTTTTAGGCTATACTCAACATTTTCAATATCGATACCACGCTCAAACCTAAAAGAGGCATCGGTGTTCAACGCATGTCTTTTGGCTGATTTTCTTATCGAAACCGGATTAAAATAAGCGCTTTCTAAAAATATTGAAGTAGTCTCCTCTGTCACTCCTGAGCTAAGCCCGCCAAATACTCCTGCTAAACACAAAGGTTTTTCGGTATCACAAATCATTAAATCATCTTCATGCAATGTTCTTTCAACACCATCTAGAGTTACAAACTTGGTTCCTTTTGGTAAGGTTTGAACAATAATTTTATTTCCTTTTATTTTAGCTGCATCGAATGCATGTAAAGGTTGACCTAATTCGTGTAACACATAATTAGTGGCATCAACAACATTGTTCTTTGGAGTTATACCCATTGCTTTAAGCCTATTTTTAAGCCAGGTAGGAGAGGGTTGTATGATTAAATCACTAAGTGTAACACCACAATAACGAGGTGCCAAAGCAGTATTTATAACGTCTACATCTATTTTTAACGAACGGTCATTAATGTTAAAATGACTGGTTGAAGGAGTAATCAACTCCTTTGAAATTTCTTTTTGTTTTAGTCCGGCTTTTAAATCTCTTGCCACACCAAAATGACTCATGGCATCTGCTCTGTTAGGAGTAAGTCCAATTTCAAAAACTTCATCCTCTTCAATATCAAAAATCTCAGCACAAGGTGTACCTACAGCTAAATCGTTGTCTAACACCATTATTCCATCATGGCTGCTTCCAAGACCAAGTTCATCTTCTGCGCAAATCATTCCATGGCTTTCTTCACCTCGAATTTTACCTTTTTTAATCTTCCAAGCTTCGCCTTCTGCCGTATAAAGCGTGGTACCAATTGTGGCAACAGGAACTTTTTGACCTGCTGCTACGTTTTTAGCTCCACAAACAATCTGAAGCGGAGTACCAGAACCTATATCTACTGTGGTAACATTCAATTTATCAGCGTTGGTATGTTTTTCACAAGTTAAAACATGCCCAACAACAATTCCTTTCAATCCGCCTTTTACAGATTCAAATTTTTCAACACCTTCTACTTCTAATCCTAAATCAGTTAATAGTTCACCTGTTTTTTTGGAATCCCAATCTATTTGTATGAACTGTTTTAACCAGTTATATGATATTTTCATTCAAATCTTTTATAGGGCGCAAAGATAAAACAATGCCTGTATACATTCAATAAGCTACGATGTGTTTATTTAAATTTTTAATTGTAATATTTAAATCGTTTATTGAAAATTAAACTCTGAATGAATATGAGATTAGGTATTGCAGTACTAACCATTTTTATGCTTATAGTTGGTTGTAAAGAAAAAAATCAAAATTCAAATTTGAAAGAAGGTATATGGCGTGTTGAACTTGATGTGATGGATAATCAAGTATTACCTTTTAATCTTAAGGTTAATAAAGAGGTTAATGGTATCTATACCATGCAAATTATAAATGCAGAAGAAGTTATAGTGATTGATGAAATAGTGATTCATGGAGATTCGATTATACTACAAACACCCGTATTTGAAGGGTATTTGGCAGGTACGTTTACCGATACAGAAATAAAAGGACAGTTTATAAAGGAAAGTTTAGATAGAATTGTACCCTTTACAGCAATTTATGGAATTGAAGAAAGATTTGATTCTGAAACTAAAATTGCGAACAAAGATGTATCAGGAATATGGGAAACCTATTTTAGTCCAGATTCTGATGAAGAATATGTAGGTAAGGGAATTTTTCTTCAAGAAGATAACCGTGTAACAGGAACATTTAGAACAACTACCGGTGATTATCGCTATTTAGATGGTGTTATGGATGGTGATTCGTTGAAATTATCTGCATTCGACGGCGCACACGCTTTTTTATTCACGGCAAAAGTTACAGATTCAAGTATGATCGGAATTTTTTATTCAGGCAATCATTTTAAAGAACCATTTGTGTCGACTAGAAATGATGGATACGAATTGCCAGATCCCGATTCATTAACATTTATAAATGAAGGTTACGATAAGTTAGCCTTTACATTCCCAGATTCTGATGGAAATATGGTTTCGTTGGATGATGATGCATATCAAAACAAAGTAGTAATTGTTCAGTTAATGGGTACTTGGTGTCCTAATTGTTTAGATGAAAGTAATTTTCTGGTGGATTATTTGAAAGATAATGAGAATCTAAAAGTCATTGGTTTGGCATTTGAATCTGCAAAAACAGAAGAAAAGGCATTTAAAGGAATTGAACGTTTAAAAGATAGAACAGGACTTTCATATCCAATTTTATTAGCCCAATTTGGTTCAGTGGATAAAGTAGAAGCACAGCAAAAACTTCCGATGTTAAACCATATTTTATCGTATCCTACCACCATATTTATTGATAAAAAAGGTGAGGTGAGAAAAATTCATACCGGCTTTAATGGTCCGGCGACAGGTGATAAATTTGTTGAGTTTAAAAAGAATTTTAATCAGGTGGTTACAGAATTATTAAATGAAAAATAAGCATCTTAAATTATAGTAGACTTTCCTAAACCAATGTTTTCATCATTCATAGTAAAGGTGCCATCCAATTCCATAATGTTATCTGCGATAAAATCACCAACGTAATTAGTTCCATATTTAGAACTTCCTAAAATATCTGGGGTAACTATTTTTTTGGCAAATGATTTTAAGACTGCGGCTACAACGGCATCAGATTCTTCATTCATTTTAAAATGTTGCAATAGCATGGCCATGCTCAATATAGAAGCTACAGGATTCGCAATATTTTTCCCTTTTGCATCTGGGTAAGAACCATGTATAGGTTCAAACATCGCATGCTCAAGACCGACAGAAGCAGATGGGAGTAATCCTATAGAGCCAGCAATTACACTGCCTTGGTCAGATAGGATATCACCGAACATATTGTCTGTTAAAATAACATCGAATTGAGAAGGGTTTAAAATCATCTGTACGGCTGCATTATCTATGAAAAGGCATTCCAATACAACGTCTGGATAACTCTCTGAAATGGATCGTACAACACGTCGCCATAGTCGTGATGTTTCAAGAACATTTGCTTTGTCAACTAGCGTAACCTTCTTTTTTCTAGAACGGGCCGACTTAAAAGCTAAATGCGTAATTCTGCTTATTTCCGCTTCAGTATATGTACATGTATCGGTAGCGGAGCTTTGGTCTTCACTAATAGATTTATCACCATAATATATACCACCAGACAATTCTCTGAAAATCACCAAATCTGTATTTTGAACACTAGCTTTAGGTAAAGGAGATTGCTTTACTAATGATGGAAAGACTTTTACGGGCCTAATATTAGCAAATAGCCCTAGCTCTTTTCGTAATCTTAATAATCCTTGTTCAGGCCAAACCTTAGCCTTAGGGTTGTCATCATATTCAGGTAATCCTAAAGCACCAAAAAGTGTTGCGTCAGCTTTTTTGCAAAGATCTAACGTTTCTTTAGGAAGGGGGTTTCCGGTTTTTTTAATTGCTGAAGCGCCAATTAAGCCTTTTTTGAAGGTAAAACTATGACCAAAAGTTTCTTCCACAGAACGAAGGCACTTAATAGATTGTGCAACAACTTCTGGGCCGATTCCGTCTCCTTCTAAAACAGCAATGTTTAAATGCATAATTTAATTAGCTAATACTTTGTATATCGATTTTCGATGCTTCAATAATTTGGTGAATATCATCGTCCTTCACTTCTTTTCTAGAATCCGCATACTTTAAAAATTCCTCATAAACCAAATCTAATTGAGTTTTGGTAAGTTCATAACCAACAATTTTAGCACGGTAGGCTAATGCAGCTCTTCCGCTTCGTGCTGTCAATACAATAGATGATTCGGTCACACCAACATCAGCTGGATCAATAATTTCGTATGTTTCTCTATTTTTTATAACACCATCTTGATGTATGCCTGAACTATGTGCGAAGGCATTTGCGCCAACAATTGCTTTATTGGGCTGTACCACCATGCCCATTTTACGAGATACCATTAAACTAGTATCATAAAGTAATTTGCTATTAATGGTTGTATCTAGGTTTAAGTTTGGGTGTTGGCGTAAAATCATAACCACTTCTTCAAGAGAAGTATTTCCTGCACGTTCGCCAATTCCATTTATAGTACATTCTATTTGTCTTGCACCATTTAAAACACCTGCAATAGAATTTGCTGTTGCTAATCCTAAATCATTGTGGCAATGACATGAAAGTATAGCTTTATCAATTCCTTTTACATTTTCACGTAAATACTTCATTTTTGCTCCGTACTCATCTGGTAGGCAGTATCCTGTAGTATCTGGAATATTTAATACTGTAGCCCCAGCCTTAATGACCGCCTCGCATACACGAGCCAAAAACTCATTATCTGTACGGCCAGCATCCTCAGCGTAAAATTCAACATCTTCCACAAAGGTTTTAGCATAACTAACTGCAGCAACTGCTCGTTCAATTATGGCATCTCTGTTAGAATTGAATTTATACTTTATATGAGAGTCAGAAGTACCAATACCTGTATGTATTCTAGGCATCTTAGCAAATTTCAAAGCTTCAGCAGCAACTTCTATATCTTTACGCACCGCACGGGTTAAACCACATACAGTAGCATTTTTAACAAGTTTAGCAATGGCTTCGACAGATTTAAAATCACCCGGACTAGAAACAGGGAAACCAGCTTCAATGATATTTACACCCAGCAGATCTAGACGTTCAGCAATTACTAATTTTTGTTCCATGTCTAATTTACAGCCAGGAACTTGCTCTCCGTCTCTTAAGGTCGTATCAAATATTTGTACTATATCACTCATTATATTTACGTAGTTTTACTCGTCAAACGAATATATTACCTAATTAACAAAATTCATAAATTTCGTTATGTCATTTACAACGTTAAGACACTTTTTTAGGTATATATAACATTGATTTACAATTATTTAAACTCTTTTTTTTACGATGACAAATACGCATAAAGATGCTTTATTCGTTTTGGTTAAATCACTATCGAAATCTGAGAAACGGCAATTTAAGCTTTATGTTGGCAGATTAGGGGTGAATACCGATGCTAAATTTTTAGCCCTTTTCAATTTATTGGATAAAATTAAGCATTATGATGAGAAAATAATACTAGAAAGTGGGATAGTTAAGAAAGCTCAACTTTCTAATCTAAAAGCACACCTATATAAACAGATTTTAGTGAGTTTACGTCTTAACCCCGTAAACCAAAATATTCGTGTTCAAATTAGGGAACAATTAGATTTTGCAACAATTCTTTATCAGAAAGGTTTGTATAAGCAAAGTTTGAAAATTCTTGATAAGGTAAAAGCTACCGCCATTGAGAATGAAGAGAAGAATATAGCCTATGAAATAGTTGAGCTAGAGAAGATAATTGAAACACAATATATTACACGTAGTATACCCGATCGCGCAAATGAACTTGCATTGCAGGCAAAAGAGCTTTCAGGCCATAATGTAATGACGAGTAAGCTATCTAATCTATCTTTGCAACTCTATGGAATGATGCTTAAAGTAGGTTACGTTCGTAGCGATGAAGATTATCAAAAAGTTAAAACTTACTTCAATGACCATTTGCCACTCTACAACATTGAAGATTTAGGCTTTCGTGAAAAACTATGGTTATATAAAGCATATTTGTGGTACAGTTTTCTAACCCAAGACTTTCTGCCTTGTTATAAATATGCCAGTAAATGGGTAGACCTTTTTTATGAACATAAGGATATGATATACCTTAATCCTGTGTTCTTTTTAAAAGGAAATCATTACCTATTGGAATCTTTATTCTATGTGCAATATAGTTCTCAATTTAAGGAAGTATTAGAGCGATTAGAAAATACTATTAAGGAGAAAGAGTTTCCTAGTAACGACAATATCAATTCTTTGGTCTTTATGTATATCAATGCAAATAAACTGAATTTGCATTTTCTAGAAGGAACTTTTGAAAAGGGATTGTATTTGGTGAAAATCATCGAATACGGTATAAATAAACATCGCGATAGAATTGATATACACCACGTTATGGTGCTATACTATAAGATAGCATGTCTTTATTTTGGCATAGGCGATAATAAAACATGTATTCAATATCTAAAGAAAATTATAGAGAATAAGAATTTGAAAATGCGCGAAGACTTGATGTGTTTTGCGCGCGTTTTAAGTCTTGTAGCCCATTATGAGGCAGGTATGGACTATCACTTAGAAGTTCAATTGAAAAGCACCTATAAGTTTCTTTTGAAAATGAACGATATGCATGCTGTGCAAAAAGAAATGATTAAGTTTTTAAGAAGTCTTGGAGGAATTTATCCAAATCAATTAAAGGCGGAGTTTCAAAAGTTGTATACTGAATTGAAGAAATATGAAGATCATCCTTATGAGAAAAGAGCATTTTTGTATTTAGATATTATTTCTTGGTTAGAGAGTCATTTACAAAACAAACCAGTATCTCAGATTATGAGGGAAAAAGCTTTAGCAAAATCACGTTAGAGAAAGCTCTTTTTAATGAAAAACAATCATTTTCAACATTTATTAGAAATCAATTTGGCTATGCTTTTTATAGCCACATCTGGTGCATTAGGTAGATATGTACAGCTACCTGTAACGGTAACCATAGGCACAAGAGCTATTCTAGCTTTTATAGTTTTGTTTATATTTTGTAAATGGAAAGGTTTTTCATTTAAAATTTACAAAAATGATGTTCCGGCAATTTTAGTTAGCGGTGTATTAATGGGTATACATTGGATTACTTATTTCTATGCCTTAAAACTATCAAATGTGGCTATTGGAATGTTATCCATTTTTACATATCCTGTTATTACAGCCTTCCTAGAACCAATACTTTTAAAGACTAAGTTTCAACTTGTTCATTTACTTCTTGCTTTTTTAGTACTTGCTGGCATGTATTTTTTAAGCCCGTCATTAGATTTGGAAAATTCATATACTATTGCAATAGGATTTGGAGTCTTTTCGGCCTTAGCCTATGCGTTACGGAATATTCTCTTAAAACGAAAAGTTGCAAAGTATAATGGGTCTATACTAATGACATATCAGACAGCCATTGTAGGCGTTATGTTATTTCCATTTTTATTTACCATAGAACCTGTTCAAATATTAAGTCAATGGCAAGCATTGGTGGCCTTGGCAGTGTTAACTACTGCTATTGGGCATACCCTATTTTTAATGACTTTTAAACATTTCAATATTACTACAGTTAGTATATTGAGTAGTGTTCAGCCAGTTTATGGTATTTTGATAGGAACAATATTTCTTTCTGAAATACCAAAAGGAACGACAATTTTAGGAGGAATTCTAATTTTGAGTTCGGTAGTTATAGAAAGTGTTCGCTCGAAAAAACAGCCTAAATTATCTTAGTTATTAATCACCTGTGTACTTGAACCAAATTGCGAAATAATGTTACTACCAAATTTCGTGAATTGTTCATTTTTGGCCATTTCACGAACCTTTACAGGGTCGAAATCGCCATTAAAATATAAAAATGAACCTGTTTGGTTGTCATTATTGTAAATCAATATTTCCTTAACGGAATTCTTTTTCTCGCGAACAGAAACCACATTTCGTTTTAATTCGTCATTTTTTCTAAAAACTTCAATGAATGAATTTCCGGTTATATCATTCATCTGTTGGTTCAGAAATTGAGTTCTACTAACAGTTGCACTTGGAAACTGCATGTATCTTAAATCTTTAGTAGTACCAACCAAAGCCTGCATTTCAGGTGAAATCTCACTTATCATATTAAGCATAAATTGGGGTACCCTCACAGCAGTAACTTGATTGTCATTTTTATGAGCATTATAAAATGTATCGATAGAATTGTAACTGCTACAAGAGCTAAATACTAGTAAAAGGGATAAGGCAATAATATATCGGATCATGGTCATAGTGTTTTATGTGTTTAAAATAAGAAAATTAAAGACATGCGTTCCATATAGGGTCATTTGGTAAAGGAGCAATAATCTCAAGCAATTCTTTTTTTACAGGGTGCATCAATTTTAATTTACGGGCATGTAAATGAATACTGCCATTTTCGTTGCTTCTATTGAATCCGTATTTGAGATCACCCTTAATAGGGCAGCCTATTGCGGTTAATTGAGAGCGTATTTGATGATGTCTACCAGTCTCTAGGTCTATTTCTAAAAGGTAATAATTATCAAGTTTCTTAATTAGTTTGTAGCTTAAGATAGCTTGTTTACTTTCGTTTACTTCTTTATTATTTGCGTAAGACTTATTTTGTTTGGTATTGCGCTTCATCCAATGTACAAGTCTTTTCTCTGGCTCATTGGGTCTATTTTTTACAACGGCCCAGTACGTTTTTTTAGCATCTTTTTCGGCAAACATTTTATTTAATCTAGGCAATGCTTTAGAGGTCTTTGCAAATACTACAATACCAGAGGTAGGGCGGTCTAGACGATGTACAACTCCTAAATAGACATTGCCTGGTTTGTTGTATTTCTTCTTTAAATAAGACTTAACAGTATCGCTAAGTGGTTCATCACCGGTTTTGTCGCCCTGTACTATATCTCCCGGCCTTTTATTGATGACTATCAAATGATTGTCCTCAAAAAGTACCTGTAAATTATCTACTGTAGAATGCTCTTTATTTGACAATATATATTCGGGTTATTTGATTGTTGAATAAATTGAATATTTCTAGAATGCTAACTTTTTTCATCTTCCTATTTGTAAAAGAAGAATAAAAACTCCATTTGTTACCGCTATATCAGCAATATTAAAAATTCCTGTTCGAAAGAAACCTAATCTAATTTGAAAAAAATCTGTTACAGAACCATGTTTAACCGGTCTATTAGATTTCCTATACCACCACCAATAATCAATGCGAAGCCTATAGGCAATAGTAGATTCAAATTGGGTTTTGTTAAATTCTAAATAATAGTACAAGTAATACTAGAAATGGTAATCCTTGTAAAAATAATCGTTTTACAATAGGCGGGAAGTGCTGGCCAAAGCCTAACATTGCGCCAGTATTTTCTACATTGGTTAACATAAAATGTTCCCCAATTACAGAAATATATTCTCTAAGCTCAACTTTTATTCGTGTTAATTCTTTCGAAACTTGGTCACAACCTACGGTTAGTAAAATAATTATTAAAATCCAAAATTTAGAAAAGTTTCTAGTGCCTTTCATGAATTTAGTGATTAGTACTGCTCTTCATCATTAGGAAAATCTTGACTCTTTACATCACTTACGTAATTTGAAATAGCATTTCCCATTTCCTCATATAAGTTCATGTATCTACGTAAAAAACGTGGGTTAAATTCATGAGTCATCCCTAAAAGGTCATGAACCACTAATACTTGGCCATCAGCATGTTTTCCGCCACCGATACCAATTGTTGGTATGGTTAGACTTTCAGAAACTTTTTTAGTCAATTCTGCAGGTATTTTTTCTAATACCAAACCAAAACAGCCTAATTTCTCAAGTAATAGGGCATCTTCCATCAATTGTTTAGCTTCTTCATCTTCTTTCGCCCTAACCGTATATGTTCCGAATTTATAAATAGACTGTGGTGTTAATCCTAAATGACCCATCACTGGTATACCTGCAGCTAAAATTCTTTTAACCGATTCTTTTATTTCTGCACCACCTTCTAACTTTACTGCATGTGCACCACTTTCTTTCATAATTCGAATAGCAGAGCGCAAGGCTTCTTTGGGGTCACTTTGGTAACTTCCGAAAGGTAAGTCAACCACAACCAATGCACGTTCTACCGCTCTTATGACAGAAGAGGCATGGTATATCATTTGGTCTAAAGTGATTGGCAATGTCGTTTCATGACCTGCCATTACATTACTCGCAGAATCACCTACTAAGATGACATCTACTTTAGCAGCATCTACAATTTTGGCCATAGAGTAGTCGTATGAAGTAAGCATAGAGATTTTTTCTCCGTTCTTCTTCATATCTACCAATGATTTTACCGTAACTCTTTTATATTCTTTTTTAGCTGTAGACATAGTTGTTTTTTCGTTTAAGCGCCATAAAAGTAAGGAGTTTTAATGAGATTATAGATGAAATACCTATAACGGTTTAAGCTAGTTTATGATCAAATTATATTAAATTACGTATGTTTTAAAAACTATTACCATGAAACTACCATTGTTTTTCATTTTTGGATTAATGAATTTGGTTGCTTTTGCTCAGACTGAAGAGGAAATACAGGTGAAGCAAAACATCATTGAATTTTTTGATGCATTTCATGCAAAAGATTCTATTGCCATGAAGAAAACGGTTTACCCATCAATACTACTACAAACAATTGGAGTTAACAATGAAGGGAAATCTGTTTTAAAAACTGAAAATTTTAATGACCTAGTGAAATCTATTATTAGTATACCCGATTCTACAAACTTTCAAGAACGAATAAAGAGCTATTCTATTCAAACTGATGGAAATATGGCAAATGCCTGGACACCCTACGAATTTTGGATTAACAACGAATTCCATCATTGCGGAGTAAACTCCTTTCAACTTTTTAGGGAAGAAAATAAATGGAAAATAATTTACTTAATTGATACCCGTAGAAAAAGTGATTGTTCAGCTTTATCAGAATAGAATTTCACTTATTTTATTTCCACGCTCTTTTTGTAGTACTATCGGCAGTTGGAAAATCTTCTGGTATTTCTTGGGTTACAGCACCTGTAGCTGCCCATTCAGCCCCACGTTGCAATGTGGTTATAAATCCTGCACACTCCATCGAATAATCAAAATGCCCTAAGGTTGAATGAAAGACACGGCCTTTACCATAGTTGATGGCCATTAGTTGTGCAACATTTTGACCTAGACCATTAATTGTTGGGTCCCATGGCGGTGCATTCTTCTCTACATCTGCAAAGGCGGTTGCCAAAATTGTTGCATTTTCAAAAGGACCTCTCATGCGCTCATACAATTCATCTGGTGTATGCAACCATTTGCTCGGTAAACCTTTCATAATTGGGTGTTCTGGTGCTCTTGTAGTTAATTGAAATTCATATTCAGGCCCGTGAGAACCACAAACTCCTTCGGTAGCATCTTTTACAATTTCACCAGCTTCGTTATAATAAACATAAGGGCCTGATTTTTCGTCGCGACCACCCCATGCTCCTAAGCCAATCATTTTATTGAATTCTTCCCATTCTCCCCATGCATTATTAGCAGCATGAATGACAACTAAACCACCACCATTAGCCATATAAGATTCAAAATCTTTTCTAGTTTTTTCTGGCCAAAGAGGAGATTCAGCCCCTAAATTTGAAATAATGACATCGTAATCATTAAAGTCAAAGGAAAAATTAGAAGTTTTTATTGGGCTGTCAGATATGTTATAGGTTTTATCTTTTAATGGATACGTCTCTATAAAAGAGGTGTAGGACTCTGGTCTTGTTTGATTATACTTAATACCCAACCATACAGAATCCATTCGATGAATATCAACTGTGAAGAGATTTGTTTCTTCTAAATAATCTTTCATCATCATAGTCGTCTTAGGCCAAACGTAATGATTATTTTGACCATCGATAATCAATGCTTTAAGCTTAGTTGGTGGTTGTTCTACAACTTCCTTTTTTTTCTCTCCACAAGAAATTAGTACTAAACAAAATATTGAAAATGCCATCAGTTTTTTCATGAGGATAATTTTATAGTTGAAAAGGATTAAATCAATTCTTGACTTTAAATGTACATGAAGTAAATAAGATGGCAAAACCTTTACTGCTTGATAATTCATCAATGAATAATCACAAAACTTTTTGCGGATGATTATAGTTGGATATAAATTAGCAACTTATTTAATAATGAAAACTATGAAAGTATTAGGAATAGGGTCAAGAATTTTACATGCAGATTTCGGCAAGGGTGTGGTTACCAATGTGTCTTCAATTCAATATTGGGTTACTTTTATGGATAAAGGTTTAGAAACTATTGAAATAGATGCTGATTTTGAGGTTATAGAAGCAATAAACAATGAGGTTGATACGGTTAGTTTTTTTGATGTAGAAAGTTCTTTGGTTGCAATTCTTCAAAAATGGAGCGATGCTACACAACGAGTTGCAATTGCTGATAAGTGGAAAGGTGGTAATCTTGTTTTAGAACCAGGTGAAGCTGGAATGAGTAATAAGGAAATTCCTATTAATACTTTTTTTCATAAAATAGTGATGGTAAGAGACCGTATTCGAGTTATGGAACAAAAAATAAATGCTAGTAAGAATTTAGATGACCAAGAAAAGGTTGATTTACAACAGTATATAACTCGAATTTATGGCAGCTTAACAACCTTTAATGTACTTTTTAAAAATAAAAGTGACCATTTTGTAGGGGAGAAGAGTTAGATGTAAATAAATGGCTAAGGGTTAAAAAAGCTATGTTATTTTTGAACCCGAAGAGATTTTATCACTTCGTATTGTTTATTTACAATAGATTGGTTAAAACCATGAGCAGCATCTGAAACCAGAAAATACTCTTTTCTAGGAGCCTTTATTCTTTCAAAATAAGGTTTGTTTAGGTTCTTAGAAGTTAGAATATCATGCGAACCTTGTATGAAGTAAATTGGTAAATGAAAAACCAAACCGGTTTTTTCAAAGTTGATGTCATTTACCATCGACTTAACGCCGATGTTTTTATCACCAACCAAATTTAAAAATGAATAATCATCACCGTTATATCTATCATTATTGTCTTTAATGTTATCATAAAGTGGGGCTGTTTTCCACCATGAAGTAGGGGCGGGAGTTGAATTTTCTTTCTCAAATTGCTTCACAATACGTAACAGCTGACCATAATTTTTAGCCTTATTATATGGTGGTGGTCCTAAGGTTTCTAATTTTTCAATGGCTATTGGTTCTTTTCTATCACTTGCCATTTTATAAACCGCTATATAAGCATTCGTTATACTGTTAGAAAAATTCACAAACTGTGCATGACCTACATAGGCATGAAATAAATCTGGTTGTTTTAAAACCATTTTAGTTGCCAAAATAGAACCCCAAGAAGTGCCAACAATAATTACTTTTCTTTTATTTAAATATTTAAGAAGGTATTTAGTAAGATCAATACCATCGTTGGTCATTTCTTCAACACTTAAAGGATTGCTTACATAAAACTCATCAGTTATTTCTTTTGGAACGTTATTGCCAAAGGTTTTTCCAGCTCCCCTTTGATCCCAGTGAACTAATGTGAACTCCTTAGTCCAACTACCATATATATCATCTTTATACTGACTCATGGTACTACCGGGTCCGCCATGAATAAAAAGAATGACAGGGTTTGTAATATCCTCACCTTTAATGGTAATCCATTGTTCAATATCACCTATAGGCAAAAAACGTTCTTCCAAGATTTTGCTTTGGCCAAATGACATAAATATGGTCAAAATAAAATATATAAAAAAAAGAGGGTTAGCCTTCATGTGTCTAAAATGGATTCTATTACCTAATTCGATGAATGAATAATTTACAAAGATATTTATCTATTTTAATTCAGTTGGCAACTTAAGCTATGTTAACATGAGTTTGTATAATTGACAAACTTATAACAACCTATCAGCATCTTAATTTAACTAACAAATGATGTAAGATTGAAAGCTTGTTATTAAAGAATTAAATTCAGAAATAGTTACGATTTGTTTAATGTCTTCTTTGATTATACCTTCTTTTAACCTTAATAATTTTATATTTAAAATCATCATAAAATAAACTAGCTAATAAAATTAAAGAAGCAATAGTCAATGTGTTCAGTTTTAAGTTAAGACGTGAATAAAGTAGTCCTCCAATAATTCCCCCAAGAAAAAAGAAACAAATTATATATATACGTAATTTAATAGTCTCTTTTATTTTATTAGTTTTAAGATAAGATTTATGAAATATTAATTGAGATAGTTCAATTCCTAAATCTGTAAATAGTCCTGTTAAATGAGTTGTTCTGACAACTGCATTTGAAATTTTTGTAACGAAAGAGTTTTGTAGTCCCATTGCATAAAGAAGTAAACAAATAATTACATCAGGATATTTTATTAAAGCAGGACTCCCCAAAAAACCAACAGAAGCTAGAATGAAACATTCTATTAGTGTGGGTAAAACAAATACGTTTAGTTTTTTGTTTTTTCTAAAGGTCTCTATTAAAAAGCTTGAGGAAAAAGAACCAAAGAGAAATGAAAAAATATAGAGTAAATAAATTGTTCCATTCCAAAACTCAAAATTAGCAACATCACTTATGAATAATGCAAAGTGACCAGTTACATTAGTTGTTAATTGAGAAAACGCTAAAAACCCTGTAATATTTACAATACCAGCCACAAAAGACAAAACAGTGGCAATTTTCAGGTTGTGTTTTAAAGTCCTGCTTTTGCCTTGATGTCTAAACATATATTTTTTAGTTTGAACAATGTTTAAATGTAGACTAATGACCTGGTTTAGCCAAGGAATGCAAGATGATTACTTTTTATCAAAACTAATATAACCTTTGTGGAAAATCATAGTAAGAATAAAGCTGATTTCAATAATAACATTTATCTCGGTTCCTTTTTAAAAGCTATTTTTAACTAGGGAAAGCTAGTTTTTTTAGACAATTAATAGATTATTCTTAATATTTTTTTAAGGTAAAATGATTGAAAATTAGTACATTCTAAATTACATTTATAACCTTAATAAAATCTATAAACATGGCACTAAAAAAACAAATAAAAGACAAAGGCTCAAATACTTTAGTAACCTTTACAATTGGAGAAAATGAAGCCCCAAGCTCATCAAATGTTTTGTTGTTGGGTGATTTTAATAATTGGCAAAGTAATGACAGTACTTTTCAAATGGAAAAGAAAGGTAATACATATGTGAAAAGTATAAAGCTTGAAAATGGAAAACGGTATGAGTTTCGTTATTTAAGTGATGATAAAGGATGGTTTAATGACCACGCAGCTGATGATTATGTGCCTTCACCTTATTCAGGTATTCAAAACAGTGTTGTCGATTTAAGCGTAATACCACAAAAAGAGAAGCCGATTAAGAAAACTCTAACGAAAACAGTTAAGAAAACAGCTTCAAAAGCCGCTACGAAAACTATTCAGAAGGCTAAAAAGGACGATTTAAAAAAGATTGAAGGAATTGGCCCTAAAATCGCCTCTATTTTAACTGAAAAAGGAATTGGAACTTTTGAAAAACTAAGTAAAGCATCTGTGAAGGTATTGGAGGGTATTCTTAAAGAAGCTGGTCCTCGTTATGCAATGCATAAACCAGGGTCTTGGCCAAAACAGGCTAAATTAGCCAGTACAGGTAAATGGGATGAATTAAAAAAACTGCAAGATAAATTAGATGGGGGTAAGTAATTACCTAAAGGGGTAAAAACTGGAAGTATCAAATTATATAAACCCATTAACCTACTATTATTTTATATGTAGGATATTCTTTTATGGAATTGTATTAGAGCTATTGAAAATTTTAATGGGTAAAAATTATACTACAATTCTCGGTAATTTAAGTCAAACTATGTTTTAAAGTATGTAGTTTTTAATTCACCAAAAAAAAAACAGTATAAGTTAATTACACAGATATTACATTGATAGCTTAGAACATACCCCATTATTTATTATCATAATTTTAGAATTGGAAATGTGACATATCAGGGTTGAATAAAATTATAGGTTATTATACAGCCTCTTTTTTCTCTGAAAGATATTTCCAGTATCTTTTTGGTACATGTTGTAAATGCAGCTTTGTATTAATTCGAGATTTTATTGTCGTACTTTGAAAGTAATTGTTCCAAAGGTCTTGGTATTTATATTCGGTATCAGTAAAAACAGCACTTTTTTCAATTCGATTAGTGTGAATATCAGTTAGGTCTAAAGAAATAATTTCGATACTTCGCAAATCATAAAATAAACCATACTTGCGCTTTACGTCATAAATAATCCATTGTTGGTCCGCATAACGGTTTCTAAAATGTTTAGATATTAAAGGCAGAACATCAAAATCTGGTTCAATATTTGAAAAATAAACTTCGTCTTTGGTTAATTGAAAGCGAACAAAAGCTTCCATACGGTGTTTTTCTCTACCTACTTTATGAGCTAGTTGATTTATTTTTAAAATACAATCATTTCCAAAGTCGGTTTCGCCATTATATTTGCTTCCCATTAATTTTTGAATATAATGGTAGAGTAGGGCTTCTATATTATTCTGTTCGCTTAAGAAAGCGAAGTAAACATTTTTTATAGCAGTATTACTTTTATTACGTATACCGTTCCAAACCCGTTGTGCATTTTCAACATTAGTAAAGATTATTTCTGTTTCGGTAAATAGACCACTTTGTATTTGTCCTTGCCGTTGAATATCGGCATGAGTTATTTTTTGTTCGAATCCGATAAAAACGGCAGTTAGAAAACCGTTAAAACTACCATCATAAATTAAGGTTTTTGTAGTATTCATTAGAATAGTTTTAGAAGTTGAATAATAAGGCGCTGACAAAAAATTTAAGTTGTTTTTTAAGTTTGCTTTTAAACATAACAACTTGATAGCCTATAGCTAAAATTTGAACCTGACTTCGTTCTAAAATAGAACTATAACTATTATATTTAGGTGCATGTAGAGCAGTATTTAGGTTTTCCATGAGATTAATTTTTAATAAAGTATAACTTTAGTTAAATAATGATAATTGATTGATATAGTTATTTTTAAATTTACCATTTTGTGATTGTAATATCATCCCTTTTATTTTTGCTGCATCTAAGTCCCTTCTTTCCCATTCGTTAGAATTACAAATGATAAAATACTTAGCTCTATTAAGAGCAACACCCATTTTTTTTAAATGGTCCCAACTTAAGTTTCTATATTTTCTACTATTTATAATTTTATGAACAGAGCCCATACCAATGCCAGGTATGCGGGCTAACATGCGACTATCTGCTTTATTTATATCTATAGGGAAATAATTTAAGTTTCGTAAGGCCCACATTAATTTGGGGTCAATATCCATTTCAAGATTTGGATTGTCGGCATCTAATATTTCATTGACACTAAAACCATAGAAGCGGAGAAGCCAATCGGTCTGGTATAATCTATTTTCACGTAACATTGGAACCTCGGAGCCTAAAGATGGTAATCGGCTATCTGTAGAAATAGGAACATAACCAGAATAGTATACTCGCTTCATGTTATAATTCTTGTAAAAATGGGTGGCAGAATACATAATGTCTTTATCACTTTCCCCAGTTGCACCTATAATCATTTGGGTGCTTTGACCTGCAGGAGCGTATTTAGCAGTGCTTCGTATTATTTTTCGTTCTTCATTATATCGTATTATTTCATTTTTAACCTTAAGCATTGGTTTTATGAAATCTTCATGTTTTTTATCTGGAGCCAATAATTTAAGGCCGGAGATTGTGGGGATTTCTATATTGACAGATAATCGGTCTGCATATAATCCGGCCTCATACATTAATTCATCACTGGCACCAGGTATAGATTTTAAATGAATGTATCCGTTAAAATTCTCTTCTTCACGCAGTTTCTTTGCAACAGCAATTAAACGCTCCATTGTATAATCTGCACTCTTAAAAATTCCAGAACTCAAAAAAAGCCCTTCTATATAATTTCTTCTATAAAAATTTATGGTTAAATCTACAACCTCTTGAATTTTAAAAGCGGCTCTTTTTATATCATTGCTTTTGCGGGTTACACAATAGGCACAATCAAATATGCAATGATTGGTTAGTAGAATTTTTAAAAGTGAAACACAACGGCCATCTTCAGTATAGGTATGACATATGCCATTACCGGTATCACCTAAACCACTATCCTTGTTTTTGCGATTACTACCGCTACTCGAGCACGATACATCGTACTTGGCTGCATCTGCCAAAATGTTTAGTTTTTCTTTAATTCGATTAAAATCCATAGAAATATGTAATTAATCCAAAAATATGGATATATTCCTAATTATGGAAATAATCCAAATTATATTTTGGAAATAATCCATAATGACTATATTTGATGAAGATTGAGATATGGATTATCTCTTTAGAATATTTCGAGGCCATGGAAAACGAACTGACTTTAAAACGATTTATAGATTTACGGAGAGAACTGGGATATACACAAGCAGATTTTGCGGCACTTATAGGTGTCTCTAATACAACTGCTGATATAGAACGAGGGCGAACTAAACTTTCTGGTAAAGTGGTCTTAGAATTATTAAAACAGTTTAAAATTAATCCGCTTTGGCTTTTTGGAGAAAGTGAAGAACAGTATTTAGAAACTTCGAGAACTAGTGTAATCCCAAAAGTTGTTACGGTTGATTCTGCCAATAGAGACAACATGGTTCTGGTTAATGCAAAAGCTGCTGCAGGGTACCCTCAAAATATTTCAGATACGAGTTGGTATCAGCAATTGCCTGCATTTGATTTACCCATTCCAGAATTCAGAAATGCGACTTATCGTGGATTTCAGGTAGAAGGTGATAGTATGTTGCCTAATCTACACCCTGGTGAATGGGTGTTGGCAAGAGCAATTGAGCATATCGATTACATAAGTGCTAATAAAATGTATGTAGTTGTTTTACAAGATTCCATCATGGTTAAGAAAATTGAGAAGCGACCTAATTCAAATGACGTTACTTTAATTTCTTTAAATGAAACTTATCCGCCTTATGATATTAAACCTTTTCAAATACAGGAAATTTGGGAAGTTAGTAGTAAAATTACGTTTAATGTAGACGCAACTACAGATAGCGGTTTACTTCGACAATTACAAGAGTCTATGGATGAGTTAAAGAATCAATTGCAGCATGTTAAGAAAGTTAATTAAAGTATTACTTAAGGTATTTTTTAACATATAACCCACTATCTTTTAGCTTGAATCCTAGGCTTTTATAAAGTGCAATTGCTGCAGTTCTATGGTACCCACTAAACAAGAGTACGTCGTTCAAATTTTCTTTTTCAGCCTGTTCTAAAAGCTTTTCCATTAGCTTTCTTCCTATTCCCTTTCCACGATAATCAGTTGAAACAACCACATCTTCTATCATGCCTTTGTGGCCCGAAATTACTTTATATTTTGCCATCATTGCTATTCCTGCTAAAATATCACCATCCATGCAGATAACCACATCGGTTGTGTTGTGATCAGATAAAATCGTCGTCAAATTTAACTGAGTTAAATCGGCATTAAGTTGTTTGTATAGTTCAGTTAGTTGAGTTTGTAGATGTATTGTTAATTCTTTCTCTTTAATTAGTTCAATAATCATAAGCAGTATATCTGGTTTGGTTAAAATTACTTCATTTCGTTCGTTTAACGTAAAAAATAGATGCTTTCTAAAATGATTATATTAAAGGAATGAAATTTTAAACACCAATAAAAAACCTAGTATTAGCAATTGTATTAGTTATGTCTTTCAATAAAAATAGGCAATCAGAGAGGGGTATGTTGTTAATTGGTTTTACTTCAGCGCCACCATTTATTATTGAAAACCGTGAAAATTTGGAAGGTTTAAGTGTTTGGTTATGGAAACGTGTTGCGAATGATTTAAACAAATACCGATGGAATTTTCTGCGATGCTAGATTCTATTTATTATTGAAGTATTGATTTAAGTATTGATACATTAACATTTACTAAACAGTTTAGTAAATAAATATAATTTACACATTCATTTACGCATCAAACGCTACAATTGCCATATTGGAAGTATCTTCATTTGATAAGTTTACTTCATTTATTAGCGGGTTTTTTAATTTCGAATTTCTCGGAGGCTTAATGATTTTATTATTTATTATTTTTCTATTTGGTATTTCAGGATGGATGTTTGAACGTAAGATGAATCCAGAAGTATTTCGACCTGGCAAAAGAGGTTTATGGGATGGTGTTTGGTGGTCTGCCGTAACATTAACGACTGTGGGTTATGGAGATAAAGCGCCGGTTGCAAAATTAGGAAAAGCAACTGCGCTTATACTGATGTTTGGTGGACTTTTGTTTATATCAGGATTAACGGCGAGTATAGCGTCTAGTTTAACCTTAAATCAACTAACAAACAATCCTGATGGTTTTAATGAGTTTAAAGATAGGGCATTGGGTGCTATTGATAAATCTGGAACTGAAAATTATTTATTAAAACATTTTTTTAAAAATGTTAAAACATATTCAAATGTTAGTCTTGGATTAGAAGAATTAGATAAAGGTGAAATTGAGGCGTTTCTTTACGATGACTAATTTTAAAATATGCCTTACAGAAAGACTCAGCTTTCAAAAAGATTGCGTTATTGCCTGTAAAGTTCGATATTCAATTTTATGCATTTTGACTACCAAAAACCTAAATAAATCTTGAACAACTTATATCTCAAAGAATTCTTGAGATTATAGAAACGGAAGAGTGGAATATTGTTTTAAATGAATAAGGCTGGCTGAGTTTTAACCTTTGCGTCTTTCTAGTAAAACCATCATCATTAGACCAAGAATGATGATGTCATCATCGTTTCCATTCAATTTTTTTAATTCACTAACCTTAAAACGCCTCCCAACCAAAGATTTTTCTTTTGCAAGTCTAACCACGGTTTCATTGTTGCCGTTAATTACAATATAGGCAGGGTTTAGAAAGAGTCCGGTAAACAAATTAATTAAAGGTATTTGCCCAACTAGGCCATCTAGAACTTTAACCCAAGCATTTTCTTCTCGTATTATGTACTTTAATTGCTTGTTCTTATCGAAAATCTCATAGTGAGCTTTCCATAATGAAGCCCAACCTTTACGGCCTATTTTGCCGAATTCTTGTCCCGTTGGGTCTGAAAACGAATAACATGCTGAGAAATCAATCCAACGATCTGCTTTAATATTATAAAGTAGCTTTGTTTTGCTTTCATTTTCATAAACACCAACATCTTCTTTAAACTTAAAAAGCTTTTGTCTTACATAGGCCACTGTTTTTTTATCAGCATCAACAGCCGTAAAGTCATTGGATAACGTACCTATGTGAAAAGTAAAATCTATTGGAAATTTATAGTCTTGCATGTATGGTTAGTTTGATTGTTGTTTGTATAACTCGATGTTCAATTATTTTTTTTAATGATGAATGTCAAGCTTGAACCAATATCTGAAATAGAAAATGATAAGGATTTTATTCTAAGTTAATTTCGGAAATTTTGACAAAAAGAAGAGAAGCTATGTTATTAATTAGATGCTTTCACTTCTCCCATAGAAATTGACATTGGTCCAAATTTGTGATTAGTTGGTAAGAAAGCACCACTTTCAGTTTCTATCCAGTCCTCCCAACTAGCTTCTAAACCACCAATAGGTATGATTTTTGTCCATAACTTAAAACTCTTCGGCATGCCACTAGGTTCTATAATCCACAAATAGGAATCTCCAGGCGTATCACCACCTTGTGTGTAAGTAACCAAAAGAGCTTCCGAACCGTCTTCCATATCTACTAAATAGCGTTCTACCCCTCGGTCAAAAACTTTATAAGGTGCAACAAGCCAAAAAGAATCATTATTAAAGTAACTCTGTGCATCTTCAATAAGGTTTTGGCTAGTTTCATAGGAAACAGTTTCATTATTAACATATGCCTTGCTTGAGTGTGGGGTTATTAAATCTAGTTCAACAACATTGTCTTTCCATGAAACCTTTACAATAGCTTTTTCTCTATTCCATTTATAGGAGTGATTTCCTCTAAAAGACCACTCAATAATCTTTGTGTTATTAAAGTTTTTATAGCTTAAGGCATCAAGCATTCTATAGGCTAAAGCATCAGCTTCTGGTCCTGATTCACCAGTCGGTAATGGCTTGTTATAGAGGTAATATAGTATGCCAAAACCTATGGCTATGAACAAAATTAAAAACACTAAAATCTTAAATAATTTCTTTAACATAAGGTATTTAAATATTTCATTTACATATTACTAGTCTAAAATTCAAAAAAGTAAATTTAAAAGTTTAGACTCATCTAAAACCCAACAGCAGCATCATCACCACGCTTATCTGCACCACCTTCCAATTTACCGTTTGATAAAACCCGAATTGCATCAACCTTACCTATTATGGGAGTTCGTTCTTCATTGATGAGATAGCCCTTAGATTTTAAATCTTCGATTAATGTTGGTGAAAATCCGTCCGGTTCAAAGATGACCATATCGGGCAACCATTGGTGATGAAAACGCGGAGCATTTACCGCGTCTTGCATACTCATTTTAAATTCATATCCATTTAAAATGGTTTGTGCTACAGCGGTAATAATAGTGGATCCCCCTGGTGTACCAACAACCATCCAAAGTTTGCCATCGCGCTCAACAATAGTAGGCGTCATACTACTTAGCATTCTTTTTTCAGCTTCAATACTATTTGCTTCTGCACCAACAAGGCCGAACATATTAGGCACACCAGCTTTGGAACTGAAATCATCCATTTCATTGTTTAAAAAGAAACCAAGTTCATCAGAATATAGTTTAGAGCCAAAATTGCCATTTAAGGTCGTGGTTACTGAAACTGCATTTCCATCTGCATCAACAATAGAGTAGTGGGTTGTTTCCATGCTTTCTAGAATTGCTACCTCACCGTGAGAAACATCCTCTGACTTTGTAGCTTTCTCAAATGAAAAATCAGACATTCTTGTTTTCATGTAGTTATCTTCAAGTAATATATCTAAAGGAATTTCAACAAAATCAGGATCACCTAAATAGAAATTTCTGTCAGCATAAGCACGTCGTGAAGCTTCTGTAAATAATTGAATGGTTTTCTCGGAATTATGCCCGAATGAGCCGATATCATAAGGCTCAATCATTTTAAAAATCTGATTCATGGTAGCGCCACCGCTACTTGGCGGACCCATAGAAATGATGTTTAAATCTCTATATTTAAATGTAATTGGTTTTCTCCAAACAGCTTGGTAACTCGCTAAGTCTTCTTCGGTTACAAATCCACCATTTACCTGTATAAAATTTGCTAGTTTTTGAGCCACTTCACCTTTGTAAAATCCATCTCTTCCCTTTTCAGCTATCGTTCGCAGTGTTTGTGCGAGTTTAGGGTATTTAATAAGATCCCCCTCTTTATAAACTGAAGCAAATTTTGTACTATCACCATTCACTTTAATGAAAACTTCTCTATAATTATCAAGTATTTCGGCTTGCTTAGCCGTAACCATTACTCCATTTTCTGCCATAGCAATTACAGGCTCGAAAATATCTTTTAAAGGTAGTTTTCCAAATTTTTTATGTACTTCTATTATTCCGGCGACCGAACCAGGTACGCCAACAGACGTAGCCCCTAATGTGCTCATATTAGGTATTACATTGCCTAAAGAATCTAAATACATATCTCTATGGGCCGATTTTGGTGCTTTTTCCCTAAAATCTAAAGAACCTATTTCACCATTTGCATTTCTGTAAACCATGAATCCGCCACCGCTAATATTCCCTGCTCTTGGGTATGCTACAGCAAGTGCTAATTGTGTGCCAACCATAGCATCAAAGGCATTTCCTCCTTTTTGCATGATATCACTACCTATTTTTGAGGCTTCTTCACGTGCAGAAACGACCATGGCTTTCTCGGTAACAGTACCTGTTGGACTTACCGGGTTTTCTTTACAGCTAATGAAACATATTAGTGTTGCAAACACTAAAGCTATTTTTACTTGGTTCATAAATACTTAATTTAATGGTTTAGTTAATTAATCTTAATAACTTGATTTATAGTAGTATAGTTTATTTTTTTTCTAAAAGTGAAATGAATTTTTGCTTCGAAAATAAAATTAATTGTTCGAAGAATTCTGTGAATTCTTCTTCAAAGGCATCATAATGCTCTTCTAGGTCTAAAATAGCAAAATTCATTTTAGACTTATTTTTAGTTCTGCGATTCATGCCATTAAGCACACGAGCAATACCTTCCATTTTAGAGTAATTGTAAATCCAATTATCGGTAATCATATAAGGCATCATTCTTCTTACACCATCAGGTAGAATTTCATAATTGTCTTCTAAAAGATCGTAGAAGCTATCTACAAAAACATCCAAAGGTGTATCTGAATATTTAGACCAATTTTTTGCTAAATAGTGGTCATAATAAATATCTACAATTACCCTACTGTAATGACTATAATTTGCGTGTAGTCGTTTGCTACTAATCTTGGGTATTTCGTGGGTGTCGGTATATGTGTCAATAAAACGATGCAGTTTTATTCCTTTTTGAACATTTTTTGGTAAATGGTCAAATTTATTACCACGAATACTGTCGGCGATAAAATTGCCTATTGTAATTTCTTTATCATTAAAAGATAGATATATATGCGCTAAAAAGTTCATTCGCCTAATTTATACTTCGTAAATCGAATTTACAAAGAAGGACCATAGTGGTAAGTACTAACCCTTTATATTTGCAAAAACTTATTAAGAATATATGACACTAATAAAATCTATTTCAGGAATACGAGGAACAATTGGCGGAAAACCAGGGGATAATCTTACCCCTATAGATGCAGTTAAGTTTGCAGCATCTTATGGTATTTGGCTAAAGGACTATTCTAAAAAGGATAAATTAAAAGTGGTTATAGGCCGTGATGCAAGATTATCTGGAGAAATGATTCAGAATCTTGTGGTATCTACCTTGGTAGGTTTGGGTATCGATGTTATTGATTTAGATCTTTCTACCACACCAACAGTAGAAATAGCAGTGCCTATGGAGAAAGCTGATGGTGGTATAATATTGACAGCGAGTCATAATCCAAAACAATGGAATGCCCTTAAGTTATTAAACGAAAAAGGAGAATTCTTAGATGCGGCGCAAGGTGCAAAAATCTTAGAGATTGCAGAAAAGGAAGATTTTGATTTTTCTGATGTTGACGATTTAGGAGAAATTACTAGGAACGATAGCTATATTGATATTCATATTGATGAAGTTTTAAACCTTTCATTGGTTGATGCTGAAGTAGTGAAAAAAGCTAAATTCAAAGTTGTTGTAGATGGTGTTAACTCCACTGGAGGAATCGCTATTCCTAAACTGTTAAAAGAATTTGGAGTAGAAGTGGTGGAATTGTATTGTAAACCAACAGGACATTTTCCTCATAACCCAGAACCCTTAAAAGAACATTTAACCGATATAAGTAAATTGGTGGTAAAAGAGAAAGCTGATTTCGGAATTGTAGTTGATCCAGATGTTGACCGTTTAGCTTTTATATGTAATGATGGTGAGATGTTCGGCGAAGAATACACCTTGGTAGCTTGTGCAGACTATGTACTTGGTAAAACTAAAGGTAATACGGTTTCTAACCTTTCTTCTTCACGTGCATTACGTGATATTACTCAAAAACATGGTGGTACGTACGAAGCTGCGGCAGTTGGTGAAGTAAATGTGGTGACTACAATGAAAGCTAATAAGGCTATAATTGGTGGTGAGGGTAACGGAGGTATCATTTACCCAGAAAGTCATTATGGTCGTGATTCTTTAGTAGGTACAGCATTATTTTTAATGTTGATGGCAGAAAAAGGTGGTACGGTTGCAGAACTTAGAGCAAGTTACCCTAGTTACTTTATGAGTAAGAAGAAAATTGAATTGACACCAGGTTTAGATGTAGACGGTATTTTGAAATCAATGGCTGAAAAATATGCCAAAGAGGAATTGTCTACCATTGATGGTGTAAAAATAGATTTTGCTGAGAATTGGGTTCATCTTCGAAAGTCGAACACAGAACCAATCATTAGAATATATACCGAAGCTAAGAGCCAAACTGAGGCAGATGGTTTAGCTAATAGGATAATTGGAGAGATTAAGGAGATTGCAGGTATCTAAGGTAATTTATTCTCTAAATAGGTTGTTCTAACAATTTTAGAAGTTTTGTGCACCCCTGTATGGTTCCATCCAGGGGGCATAAAAACATAGGATAATTTGTTTTTTAATCCAGGAGCTTGGGCAATATCCTTAGCCAGAGCAATTATTTCACCGAAGTAAACATCGAAAAAATTTCCGCTATTTACTTTTCGTGTAATACCATATTCCGGTTTAATTTCTGTTTGTTCTTCTTGGTAGGTGTGAAATACTCTATCCCATATATTTAATAAATTACAGAAATTAGTATCTAAATAAAGTGGATTTTTAGCGTGGTGTACTCTGTGGTGAGAGGGTGTAAGCATTATTTTATTCAAAAATCCAAACCGTGCATCCTTAATCATATTTTCTCCTACATGAATAAATGCACCATAAGTACCATCAATAAACATTATTAAAAAGAGCATTACAGGTTCTACGCCTAAAAGTAGGCATACTGTTGTCCTAATAATATCTGCATATGGTGCTTCTAGAAAAAAGTGTGCATACGTCACAGATAAATTCATGTCCTCGGGAGCATGATGTGTAGAATGCAAGCACCAAAACAACCGAACTTTGTGGCCTAGATAATGATAAATAAAATGGCCTAGCTCCCAAACTATATAGCCGTAAATAAACCAATACCAATTAGATTCTGTATTAATTAGCGCATAAGGTTCTAGCCAGCCAATTAATAGCGTGACCATTGCAATGGCAATAAATCGACCAACAAATCTATTGAAAACATAAATTAAGAAGTTAACCTTGTAAACTTTTGTTTGTGGTTTTTTATAGGCTAAACCAAGTATAAGTTCTAATAATACCAATAAAGGAATAAGAGGATAAATTAGACTTTTGATTCCATCATAGGTCCTAAAAGCACTATAATCTCCACTTTTAATTATCTCCCATGCCTGCGAAATACCTAAGAAACCAAAAACTTCATTATAAATAGTATCTAAAACCTCCATGCCCTATGTATTTGCCTAATTAAATGTAGAAATGAATTCTAAAAATACAGAAATAGATGCAATTTGGTGTTTAGGGATACATATTGAATTTACCTTCAGGTTTTAGCGAAAGCAGCAGGTTTTTTATTTCTGTGTTTCCAACGTTTATGTGTCCATAAATAGTATTCAGGCTTTTCTCGTATTTGTGCTTCTGTCAATTGTAGGAACTTATTCGTTATTTCGTTTTCTTTAGTTTCTTTTCCATTTAGGGCTATAGGTATAAGCTCTGCTTTATAATGACCTCGTTTTACCTTACTAACTTTCAAGAAAACTGTTGCAAGGCCTGTTTTGCGAGCCAAGGCTTCACCACCATTAAATATGGGAACTTTTATACCCATAAAGTTGGTCCAGTAGTGTGCTCTATGTGCTTGTGGTGATTGGTCGCTCACCATGCCGTAGGTAGCGCGAACATTATTTCTAAAATTTTGAATGACTGTCTTTGCTGTTTGACCTTGCGTAATTAAGGTAGTATTCCATCGAGCTCTGGTTTTTCTAATGAATTTATCAAAATAAGAATTGTTCACTTGTTGGTAAACGGCGTACCCTTTAGAGTTGACATAATTATTGATGCTTACATTCCATTCCCAATTGGCATAATGTGCACAAAGAATTATAATACTTCGTTCTTTTTCAATTTCAAGTAAAACTTCAGGATTAACAACTCGGTATTTTTTAGCTACGGCCTTCTTACTAAGGTTCATGGTTTTTACCATTTCTAAAAAGGTATCGCAAAGATGTTTATAAAACTCTTTTTCAATCCTATTTATTTCTTCCTCCGGCTTATTTGGGAATACCAAATTTAGGTTGTTTTGAACAACTTTACGTCGATATCCAAACACATGGTAAACGAAGAAAAAAGCAATATCAGAAAAGCCGTAAAATAATCGATGTGGCAAAATGGAAATAACCCATAAAAATGGGTAGATTAAAACAAAGGCCAATAGTTGCATTCTCAAATAAATTATGGTCAAATATAGTTATATTTGACGCCAAATAAATGGTAGATAATGTACAACATTGATATAGCGACGATAGCAATAATTGCGGCAAACGTATTGGTTTCATTAAAAGGGTTTAACGATACCTCTTTTTTTGAGCGCTATAAATTCAGTATTGGGGCTATAAAAGCAGGGCAGAAAGAACGCATGGTAACTTCTGGTTTTTTACATGTAGATATTTCACATTTATTATTTAACATGCTTACACTTTATTTCTTTGCAGGTGTGGTAATTAATTGGTTTGGTCCTATTCAATTTTTTATTATCTATGCGGTAAGTCTTCTGGCAGGTAGTCTATTGGCGCTAAGCTTTCATAAAAACGAGCCCTACTATTCTGCAGTTGGTGCAAGTGGTGCGGTTACAGGTATTTTGTATGCGGCAATACTTTTGCAACCAACGATGCAACTAGGTATAATGTTCATTCCTATTCCCGTGCCAGCGTATGTAGTTGGTATAGGGTATTTGCTTTATTCTATCTACGGAATGAAAAAACGTTTGGGCAATATTGGTCATACAGCACATTTCGGTGGTGCAATTGGGGGCTACGCTTGTACGTTATTGTTTATGCCAAGCTTGTTACACACTGAAACTCTAATGGTTGGCTTGTTGGCGCTCCCAATTATCTTGCTTTTTGCTCTTGAGAAGATGGGTAAGATTTAAGAGATTTTACATTTTATGTGTTCCGTTTGATTATTTGAACTAATAATGGGTGCATTTCATCGGATTTCCCTATATAAATACAACAATCGGGTACTACCAGTCGTTATTGAAAAAACCCGAATTAAAAATGAATTCAAGATTATCTATTAGAAAAATATGGCTAATAGCCATATCTGCTACTTTTTTAGTAGCAAGTTGTAGTGATGAAACTACAATTTTTGAAAACCCCGAAGATAATTTAGTAAAGGAAACCAATCAGTTAAAATTGGACAATAGTGTGAGTTTCGACCGTGCTGGTGTTCTAGATATTTATGAGGATCCTATTTCAAGTGCAAAAAGATACAATGCGACTGGTAAGGCAGAACAAGCTGGAGATTACCCGCTTACTTTGGTAGCACAAATTGCACCTCCTACATTTGAAAATGGAGAAAATTTAGCAGCTACTCATGTAGCATTAAATGGTGATTATGGCTACGTCTCCTATAATACTATTGGACAGGATTATGTAGGTGCTGTCGATGTTATCGATATTAGTGATCCTAATAATCCAAGAGTTACATCTAGAGTATATTTTACAAATGCAGACCTAAATTCAATAGCTTATGATGCAGGTTATGTTTATGTAGCTGGTGGTGTAGATTCTGAAAAATCTGTAACTGCTACCTCGAATTCAGTAGTGGCTAAAATAGCAGTAAGTGGGGGTAGACTAAATACCTCTGACATTACTTTCGGATTTCAAGAAGGTTTTAATGCTACAGATGTTAGTATTATGAACAATAATGTAATCGCAACAAGTGGTCAAGACGGTTTCGTTGTTATTTATGATAAGAATGACATGAGTATTTTGAATGAGGCTGCCTTTGCCGATTTACGTTCTGTAGCTTATAATGGAAGTGAAATAGCTGTTTTAGATGCAGCCCAAGGTGTTAGTTTTCTAGATCAAAGTCTTAATGTGACTAGAAGTATAAATATTGAATCTGATTTTGGAATCGATGCTAAGCGTACCTTAGATTTTTCTAATAATAACATTGTTGTTGCAGAAGGTTCTAAAGGGGCCGGTATATATAATGCAACTTCTGGTAGCTTTATTGAGTATTTACCTATTCTTTTAAGTCCAGATAACGCTGAACAAGGTGATATTGTAACGAATGGTGTTGCGGTGAATGAGGATGTTTTACTAATGGCAAACGGAGCAGGTGGACTTAGTCTTAATGAAAATAAAAGCGATAATACTGTAGGTTTTGGCGTTATAGCCCTTACCGGTTCTATAAATTATGTAGCATCTAAAGGAGATTATATTTTTGCCGCTTCAGGTAAATCAGGATTTCAAATCATTAAGTTGAACAGACCTACCCAGAGTTTGGTAAGTAGTTGTGAAAATTTGGCTTCATTCAATGGTAATTCAAGATATACAGTTCCAGCTGGTGAAGATCAAGCCTATTCGGGATCAAAACGTTTCAATTCATTAACTGTTGATGGTACTCTATTGCTTTGTGGTTCATGGACAGTTAGAGATGATATTACTATTAATGAGAATGCTGTTTTTGAAATGAACGGAACCATTGTGGTTGGTAGAACAAATAGATCGCGAGATATAGTGGTAAAAGCCGGAGCTACGCTTCGTATCGAAGGTAGTGTGTCAATTTATGGCGATTTAATACTTGAAGATGGTGCTACTGTAGAATTCTTGGGAGAAAGTACCATAGCTGTAGTTTGGGGTAGTGTTGTCAGAGCGGGAAGTGCTACTGTAACAGGTACGTTTAATGATTATTTCAGTAAGTTTTAATAGAATAAACTATAAATAAAAAAGCCCCAAGGTGAAAACCTTGGGGCTTTTGCTTTTTAAATGAGGGTGCTAATTTAAAAGTTCAGCAACTTTTTCTTCAAGTGCCGGACCTCTTAAGTTTTTAGCGACTATTACTCCGTTTTCATCTAATAAGAATGCTGCAGGAATCGCCACTACATTATAAAGTTTAGCGATTTGATCGTCGAAATAAGCTATGTTAGAAATATGGTTCCATTCTAAGCCATCTTCTTCAATTGCTTTTTTCCAAGCTTCATCTGTTCTATCTAAAGAAACACCTAAAACGTTTAATCCCTTGTCATGGTATTTATTATATACCGCTACAATGTTAGGGTTTTCAGCTCTACATGGTCTGCACCATCCTGCCCAAAAATCAATTAAAGTTACTTTTCCCATTACATCTTTTAAAGCTATTACTTCTCCTTCGGGGTTTGGTCCTGAAAAATCAGGAGCTACTGCGCCGATACTTGAGTTTTTTTCAGCTTCTTCAGATTTTTTCAGTTTTTCAATACCCTCTAATATTTTTTTACCAGATGGTGAATTTTTAATTTCCTCAGACATGGTATCGTAAATACCTTCAATTTCAGATAAAGAAACTGCTTTTGTTGCAATTGCTCTATCTAGAACAAGTGCTGATATTAGTGCTTTTGGGTTAGCTTTTACATAGTCCAACTCAAAATTCTTATACTCTTCTTGTAATTCTTTGAACTCATCTTGCAAGGCTAATGCAGCTTCACCTGTGGCAGCTTGCATATCTTGTTGTATAGATTGAGCCTGCATTGAAATTTCTCTTGATTGCTCCATATAATCAGCAAAAGCATCATTTTGAAAGGTCCCGCTTATCTCAGCAAAGCCCATGCTATCTCTTTCAGCATTGAATTGAATATCTCCGTTTTCTAATATCACAGCAGTATAGCCTGGCAATTGTTCAACAAAAAGATAATGTAGTTCAGGTATATCAGCTTTTCCGGTAAATTTAAAATCACCATTGGTAGTTATTGCTGTGTCAACCTCTATAGGTTGATTGTTTTCACTTATTTTTTTAAGGAATACTTTTGTGCCATCAGGTATTTCACCTCTTAATTTTCCATTTAGGGTGAAGCCTTCTGGATTGGTGTTGCAACTGAACATTAAAATTCCAGTTAGTAAAATTACAATGCTATTTTTCATAAAATTCACTTAGTTTAAGTTGCAAATGTACTTATATATGAGATATAAAAAAAGACCCCTAACGCAATGGTCAGAGGTCTTTAAATTAGTTTTAATCTAGTAATTAGAACTGGTAACGAATACCAAGCCCTATATCAAAATCGAAATTATCTGAAAATCCGTCATAACCAACAACGCCTAATTCAGGTCTAAAATCCAATGAAAGAATTAAAGGAATGTCAAAATTATATTCGATTCCTATATCACCAGCGGCAAAAACAAATAAGCCGCCATCGTTATTTCTGTTTGGATTATTAGGGAAATCTACACTGCCTAAGCCACCTCCAACACCATAGTACCATTGAAAATCACCTTCAATAGGTCTTACCCATTGGTATAGGCCTGCAATTTTAAAAGCATTGAAATTTCTGCTATCTCGCCATCCTAAGTCAAATTCTAACCTATTACTTTGGCTAAGTGATTTTTGGTAACTGATTTCAGCGCCAAATCCGTCACTATCCCCTAAACGTAATCCTAATGCATGATCAGCTATTTCCTGCGCTGATAGAGAGCAGGTAGCCATAAATAATAATAATGAAATACCTTTTAAAATCTTCATATAGTTCATAATTTTTGTGATGAAAAATGAGCTTATTTGTAATGTAGCTCACACAATAAAACTTAATTTAGCGATTAAAATTGTGCTACTTTGAAAAATAATTTACTGTCAAAATTACAACAAGATTTAGAAGGGGATTTACAATATGATGATTTGATAAAGGGACTCTACGCTACAGACGCTTCCGTTTATCGAAAAATACCCGTTGGTGTGGCTTTTCCTAAAACAGTATCTGATATAAAAAAAATTGTTCTATTTGCTAAAGAGCACAAACTAGCACTAATACCAAGAACGGCTGGCACTTCATTAGCAGGACAATGTGTTGGCGATGGTTTGGTAGTTGATGTTTCTAAGCACTTTACTGAAATTGTAAGTTTAGATGAAGTAAAGAAACAAGTAACCGTGCAGCCAGGTGTTATTAGAGATGAATTAAATCAATATTTAAAACCTTTCGGATTGTTTTTTGGTCCTAATACATCAACTTCAAATAGATGTATGATTGGTGGTATGGTGGGTAACAACTCTTCTGGTACTACATCAATACAATACGGAGTAACAAGAGATAAAGTAATTTCCCTAAAAACAATTTTGGCAGATGGCAGTGAGGCCGAGTTCGGGCGTGTTTCTGAAGCACAATTCCATCAAAAAAAACAGAGTAATACATTTGAAGCATCACTTTATAATAGTATTCATAAAGAATTAATTAATAAAGAGATAGCTGAAGAAATTATCAATAATTTTCCAAAGCCAGAAATTCATAGAAGAAATACAGGTTATGCGGTTGATGAATTGTTGAAGGCTGATGTATTTGGTGGGCAACAACCATATTTTAACATGGCAGAATTGCTGTGTGGTAGTGAAGGGACTTTGGCATTCACCACAGAAATCACCATACAATTAGATGAGTTGCCACCTTCTTATTCGGCAATGGTAGTAACACATTATACTTCGTTAGAAGATTGCTTGATGGATGTCGTTCCTGTAATGAAACATCCTTTGCAATTGTGTGAAATGATGGATAAGGTAATTCTAGATTGCACCAAAAATAATAGGGCGCAAATGGCAAATCGGTTTTTCGTAGAAGGCGATCCAGAGGCTTTACTAATGTTACAGATTAATGCACATACCGAGGAGGAATTAGAAAAGGCAATTGCGTCATTAATAAAAACAGTCGAAGATTCAGGTTTAAGCTATGCGAATGCAACTTTGGTTGGTGATAACATTGCCAAAGCAATTGAGCTGCGTAAAGCAGGATTAGGACTTTTGGGTAATATTGTTGGAGACATGAAAGCGGTGGCATGTATAGAGGATACTGCTGTGGCATTGACAGATTTAAAGGAGTTTATCGGTGAGTTCACCTTAATTATGAAAGGGTATGACCAAAAGGCAGTGTATTATGCGCATGCTGGTGCTGGTGAATTACATTTGAGGCCTATACTTAATCTAAAAAAATCTTCAGATGTTGCTTTATTTAGAAACATCACCACAGATGTGGCTAAACTCACAAAAAAATATAGAGGCTCTTTTAGTGGTGAGCATGGTGATGGTATTGTTCGGGCAGAGTTTATTCCATTAATGATAGGGGATAAAAACTATGAACTTCTAAGAAGGATTAAATCTTACTTTGATCCGCAAGGTATTTTCAATCCAGGTAAAATCGTAGATGCTTACCCGATGGATAAATCGTTTCGATATGAAGTTGACCGTGTAGAGCCTGAGATTAAAACACTTTTAGATTTTTCTGATAGTGAAGGAATTTTAAAAGCCGCTGAAAAGTGTAATGGTAGTGGCGATTGTAGAAAAACACACCATATGAGTGGTGGTATGTGCCCGAGTTACCATGCCACAAAAAACGAAAAAGATACCACACGTGGTCGAGCGAATGCATTACGAGAATTTTTAACGAACCCAAAAAGCATCTCTAAAAATGGGTTTGATAGTCCAGAAATAAAGGAGGCATTTGATTTATGCCTAAGCTGTAAAGCGTGTGCTAGTGAATGCCCTAGTAATGTAGATATATCAACCTTAAAAGCTGAATTTTTATATCAATACCAAGAAACAAATGGGTATCCATTACGAGGTAAATTGTTTGCTTATAACACCAAGCTAAATAGATTAGGCAGTAAAGTTGCTGGTTTAACTAACGCGGTTTATGAGTCTAAATTATTGGGAGGTTTGCTTAAGAAAACAAGCGGAGTAGCTAAAGAAAGGAGCTTACCAAAAGTTTACAGTTTTAATTTTAATAAGTATCTTCAACGTATTGTTGGTCAAAATACTACGACAAAAAATAAAGTTATTCTATTTATTGATGAATTTACTAGGTACTTAGATGTAGAAGTTGGTAAAGATGCAATAGAACTACTAGTTCGTTTGGGATATGATGTGGAATTATATTTCGCTGAAAGTGGACGAACATTTCTTTCTAAAGGATTTTTAAAACAAGCACAAAAATTGGCCATAAAAAATACAAAGGAGTTAAAGAAATTTGCCGACTTAGGATTGCCAATTTTAGGTTTAGAGCCTTCAGCGATACTTTCGTTTAGGGATGAATACAAACGTATGACAGCCGATAAAGAGATAGCTCAAAAAATTGCAGACTATTCATTCTTAATTGAAGAGTTTTTGGCAAAAGAAATTTCAGATGGACGATTGAAGGTTACCGATTTTACTGAGGAGGCTAGGGATATTAAAATTCATAATCACTGCCATCAAAAAGCATTAAGTAACCAAAAAGTAACTTTCGATGTTTTAAATCTTCCTATAAATTATAAAGTAACCATAATTTCGTCTGGGTGCTGTGGTATGGCTGGTTCTTTTGGTTATGAAGAAGAGCATTATGAAACGAGTATGAAAATCGGCGGATTAAAACTCTTTCCTGCAGTTAACAAATCTGCACTAGGTACAATCATCGCAGCAAACGGTACCAGTTGCAGACATCAAATATTCGACGGTACAAAAAGAATGGCAAAACATCCAGTAAGTATTTTGAAAGAGGCTTTGGTTAATTAAAAATCTCCTTCGGCCTCATTTTGTTCTTCTTTAGATTTTCGATGAGTAAGAGTAGTTATGAGCTCATTGATATCCATTGATTTAAGTTCTTCATCCATGTAAAATGAAGTGAGTTTATCATTCTCGTAACGGTATATTTTCCAACGCTTAAAGGAGTATTCTAATGCGGTCATGTGTTCTACCCAATCCCCTGAATTTAAATATAGGCATTCCCCTTTAGCAGTTTCTATAATCCGTTTGTTTGGGAAATGACTATGACCACATACCACATGATTATAATGTTGATTAATCGCCATTTTGGCTACATTCTGTTCGAATAATGAAATTTGTTCTGAATCTCGTTCACCAAGTGCACTTTCTAGATGTGAAAATGGGCTATTCTTCTTTCCTATTAATCTAAGTGAATTGGTTTTCAGCTTAGAGAGTTTGAGTAGTGAGTCAAATCCGAAACTTCCGAATTTTAATAACCAATGGGAAAGGTGAAATGAGAAATCAAAAATATTTCCATGAAAAAATAAAGTATTCTTTCCGTTTAGTTTTAAGGTAAGGCGATTAGAAACTTTTATTGCCCCCATATAAAGACCATCTATCTTTCGAAAAGTTTCATCGTGGTTACCAGTAATAAAATGGACTTCAGTGCCTTTAGAGGCTAAGGAAAAAACTTTTTTAATAACCTTTAGGTGAGAGGGAGGAAAATAGTTGTTACGCATCTTCTTAGTATCTAAAATGTCACCATTTAAAATTAAAATTTTAGGGTCAATACTAGATAAATATGTAAGTAGTTCTTCTGCATGACAGGCATAAGAGCCTAAATGAACATCAGAAAGGACTGCTATTTCAAGACGGCGTTTTTTCAAAGGCGTTATTTTGATGACAAAATTAAATCTAACAAAAGATTAATCACTTATAACTTAGGTCAATAATCCATCAACATTAGGTTAATTAATTATTATCATAATTGTTTGAACGTTATCATCATATTAAGCAGTTTTAAAATTTTTCTTTCATGCATTTAACATTTACCTTTGAATTTTGCGATTAAGTAAGTATTGCAAGCAGTATCAACTAATTTAGAAAGTACATATTATGGCCGGTAATACCTTTGGAACCATATTTAGGGTAAGCACTTTTGGAGAATCACACGGAAAAGCAATAGGCGGAGTTATTGATGGGTGTCCGTCTGGAATTGAATTGGATTTAGAAGCTATTCAACACGATCTAGATCGTCGTAAACCAGGCCAATCTGCCATAGTTACGCAACGAAAGGAGCCTGATGAAGTGGAGTTTTTCTCCGGAATTTTTGAAGGTAAGACAACTGGCACTCCTATTGGTTTCGCCATACATAATACTAATCAAAAATCTAAGGATTACGGTCATATTAAGGATTCTTATAGACCATCTCATGCCGATTATGTTTATGATAAGAAGTATGGTTTTAGAGATTATCGTGGTGGTGGTAGAAGCTCAGCAAGAGAAACAGCTAGTAGGGTAGTGGCTGGTGCCATTGCAAAGCAGTTTTTAAAAGGTATCGAAATACAAGCCTATGTATCTCAAGTTGGAGATATGAAGCTAGATAAAGACTATAAGGATTTAGATTTAAGCTTAACGGAATCAAATGCAGTACGGTGTCCTGACCCAGAAATGGCGATGAAGATGGAGGAATATATTAAGTCTATCAAAAAAGCAGGTGATACCATAGGCGGAATTATTACGTGTGTCGCTAAAAATGTACCGATTGGTTTAGGAGAGCCTGTATTCGACAAACTTCATGCAGAACTGGGTAAAGCAATGCTATCCATAAATGCCGTCAAGGGTTTTGAATATGGCAGTGGCTTTGAAGGAGTGAAAATGAAAGGCAGCGACCATAATGACCAATTTAATAGCGATGGTTCTACCATAACCAACTATAGCGGAGGTATACAAGGTGGTATAAGTAATGGAATGGATATCTATTTTAATGTTGCTTTCAAACCAGTTGCCACTGTAATACAAGGCTATGAAACAATAGATAAAGAAGGTAATAAAGTTCAAGCCCAAGGTAAGGGTAGGCATGACCCATGTGTTGTACCAAGAGCTGTGCCTATTGTAGAAGCAATGACTGCTATGGTTTTGGCAGATTACGCCTTATTGAATAGAACTATTAAATTATAGGTTTCCTTTTTAGCACTTTTCCTATCAAAATACTATCTTACTTCCCTAAACCAAATTATATATGAGGAAGCTAGAGTTGCATTGGCAAATTCTATTGGGAATGTTGGCGGGTGTTATATTCGCCTTTGCTATGGTTCAATTAGAATGGGGACCTAAATTTATTTCTGATTGGATAAAGCCTTTTGGAAACATTTTTATTAATTCTCTAAAACTCATTGCCGTTCCTTTGATATTAGCCTCTTTAATAAAGGGTGTATCTGATTTAAAGGATATTTCAAAACTTTCTAAAATGGGTGGGCGAACTATAGCCATCTATATCCTTACTACTGTTATAGCAGTTACTATTGGTTTGGGAGTGGTTAATATTGTAAAGCCAGGTGCTTCAATAAGTGAAGAAACAAGAACAGAATTAGTAGAAAACTATAAAGGCGATGCCGAAGCAATAAAATCTAAAGCAGATAAACAAAAAGAGTCCGGTCCTTTACAGGCGTTGGAAGATTTGGTGCCTAGTAATATTTTTCAAGCAGCTTCTGATAATGGAAATATGCTGCAGGTTATTTTCTTTGCTATATTTTTTGGTATTGGTCTAATTCTCATACCGGAAGAACAATCCTCCCCGGTAAAGAAATTTTTTGATGGTTTTAATGAAGTTATTCTAAAACTCATTGACCTTATAATGTTAGCGGCTCCTTTTGGTGTTTTTGCTTTATTAGCTGCATTGGTGGTAGAATCTCCTAGTTTAGATTTATTTAAAGCGTTGGCATGGTATGCTTTCTGCGTAGTTCTTGGCTTGACTTTAATGTTAGGTGTTTATCTGCTATTGGTTTGGGTAGTTACAAAAACCTCTCCAAGTACATTTATGAAGGGAATGTCACCTGCTCAATTATTGGCTTTTTCAACAAGTTCGAGTGCGGCTACTTTACCTGTAACTATGGAAAGGGTAGAAGAGCATTTAGGAGTAGATGAAGAAGTAACAAGTTTTGTGCTTCCTATTGGTGCTACAATCAATATGGATGGTACCAGCTTATACCAAGCGGTAGCAGCGGTTTTTATAGCACAAGCTTTTGGAATGGATTTAAGTTTATCTGCTCAATTAGGGATAATTGTAACGGCAACTTTAGCATCTATTGGTAGTGCTGCAGTACCAGGTGCTGGAATGGTTATGTTGGTAATAGTTTTGGCACAGGCAGGAATACCGGAAGCAGGTTTGGCGCTTATATTTGCGGTTGATAGACCATTAGATATGTGTCGTACTGTAATTAATGTCTCAGGTGACGCAACAGTTTCTATGATGGTGGCAAAATCGGTTGGTAAATTAGGGAAACCCAAAGTAAAAAATTGGGATGATAATTACGATAAAACTGCTAAGTAGTGAATAGAAATTTGGGGAGTTTAAAGATTACTTATGCAAATTTATAACAATCAATACTACATCACCTTTCCCTTATAGGCTTGTAAAAAAGTCTTTTGTGCAGATTGGATTTTCTAAAGAAATTTGTCCTTTAGTTTAGGTGTAGGAATCATGCAGGATTCTTTTTTTCCGTACCATTTATAGCGATTCTTCGCTACAATATCGTATACGATATTTCTAAAAGACTCTGGTAACCATAGTAAAATAGAGGAAAGTGTTCGTAGTCCTTTTAGATTTTTTCCAATTTCTAGCGCAGCGGTAGATTTTGTATAATAAGCCACGTTGGGCTCTATAAGAATGATGGAATCAATATCTTCTGTATCTATATTTCTTTCAGCCAGTAACTTTCTACCAGTTTCACTTTGTAAAGCTGCAAAGCGAAACATATCAATATGATCTCTTTTTATGATAAACTGTACTGCACCATTGCAAAGATTGCAAACGCCATCAAAAAGGATTATTTTCTTATAGTTTTCCACGGATTAAAGATACAATGGGTATGAATTAAAACGTGCAACTTTATAATGTATTTAAGAAAGTAGTCAAATCGGTATTCTTATCGAGATTTAGTTTCTTTTTCAACCGATATTTGGATTTTAAAATACTATTAAAGACATTCAATGTGGCGGCAATCTCTTTAGCGGTGAGATTCATTCGCAGAAATGCTGCTGACCGAATTTCCTTTTCCGTAATATCGGCATAAATGGCCTTTAATTTGTTATCAAAATCATAATGTTCAACAGCAAAATAATTTTTAAAGATTTCCCAATCCTTATATTCAGCATGTTGTTTTTTAAATAACAGGAACCCAACCTAGCGATACAGAGTTACACGGAAATCTAAGAATACGAATGAAAATTGCAGAAGGGTATTTGGACATAAATGAAAACGATATTGATGATGAACCATCATGGAATAGGTCAGAGGATAATTTTGTTGTTGTTCAAAATGATAAAACTCATATTATAAACGATGATTACATCCTTAAGCCTTACCGCCCAAATATGGCTGTTGATTTTATAGAATATTATGGACAACTATATGATTATATTGGGTTTGGAAATAGTGCTAATTTGGGGAATAAATCGGGTAATGTAAAACTTGAAGATTTACTTTTGAACGAAGAGCAAAAATTCAAGTTAGACTTTAATGCCAGTATAACTGCTCATTTTAAAGTTGTAAGAATACAATAGTAAAAAATGCAGCTGGCCGCTCAGGTTGGATTCAATAACTTGATCCCGGCTGCCTTTTTTCACAATAACGAATATCGTTTTTTATATTTCATAGAATCAGAAATTGCCAAAATAATCAAATCAACACCTTTGAACCTTTAAAGAGTATACCACGTCATTAGATGGCACTTTGCAAAGTCGCTTACTTCGCTTTATATGGCCGTCTTACTCTTTTAATATCGTATACGATTTAATTCAACTATATGATAATCAATTTATTATGTGTTATTTCATTCGTTCAACCAACTCTAACTGGTCCACACTGACATTTGTGGTGAACATTCCATAATTTACTGTTGCCTTGCCCTTTTCAAGCTTGTCGATACTACCAACAGCTTTACCATCTGTCATACGAACCCTGTCTCCGATATTAAAAACAGGTCTTGGTTTGTTCTTTTCTTTATGAATAGCTTTTTTCTTTTCGACCTTCTTCTTTTCTCGAATAACTTCTACTTCTTTTTGTACTTCTTCGGCAACTTGTACTTTTTTGACACGTTCGGCTTTCGCTTGGTTGGCCGTTTTCTTTTTACGCTTGCTATTCTCCGTTTCTACGATGCGTAATAGCTCAGAAACCAAAGGGCGTTTCTTATTGTCTTGAAAATATTTGTCTGCCGCTGTGTTTACTTTGTTCCCTAATTGAATCATGCGTTGGTCGTGGTCGTACAATTCTTGATAGTTCTCTAGTTTTGACTTGACCTTGGCATTCAATTTCTCTAATCGCTCGTTTTCTTCACGGGCTTTGTTTTCCTCTTCTTTCAATCTAGAGCCAGTTTCAGCCATTTTACTACGCTCTTTCTGCAATTTAGCTATAGTGGCGTCAAAACGGACTTTACCACGCTCAATCTTCTTCTTAGCCTTATTTATAAGAGAGTAGGGTATACCATTTTTCTGGGCAACTTCAAAAGTAAATGAACTACCAGCTTGCCCTAAAATCAGCTGAAAAGTTGGTTCAAGGGTTTTTCCATCAAAAAGCATGTTAGCATTAGTCACATGTGGTAACTCATTGGCAAGCGCTTTTAGATTCGCATAGTGGGTCGTGATTACGCCAAAAGAACCACGTTCATAGAATACTTCTAAAAACGCTTCGGCCAATGCACCCCCCAGTTCGGGATCACTTCCGGTACCAAACTCATCAATTAAGAATAAAGTTTGATTATCACATCGTTTCAAAAATTGGTTCATGTTCTTTAAGCGATAACTATATGTACTTAAATGATTTTCAATACTTTGGTTGTCGCCAATATCCGTTAATATCCTTTTGAAAAAACATACTTCGCTACGTTCATGAACGGGAATCAAAAGCCCACTTTGCAGCATGACCTGTAGTAAACCTATGGTTTTTAGCGTAATACTTTTACCTCCTGCATTTGGTCCGGAAATAACAATAATGCGATTTTCATTGTGTAGTTCTATAGTCTGGGGAAATGTCTTTTCACCTTTGCGTTTATTATTTAAAAAAAGCAATGGATGAAATGCATCTCGAAGATATAAGCGATTATTGTTGTTTATTTTGGGTAATAAAGCATCTATATCTTCCGCGTATTTAGCTTTTGCCGCAGTTACATCTACTTGGGTTAAATATTCCTGATAATCTCTTAAAAGGGTTCTAAAGGGTCTAATTTGGCTTGTGAGTTGCTTGAGAATGCGTTGAACTTCTTCCTTCTCATCAAATTCTAGATTATTGAGTTCGCGACTATATTTCAAGGCCGCTTCTGGTTCGATATATACAATGCTACCGGTTTTGGAGGTGCCCATTACAGCTCCTTTCACTTTTTTACGGTGCATTGCTTTAACCGCTAAAACCCTTCTATTTTCTACGACGGACTCTCGAATTTCGTCTAAATAATCGGATGCTTGGTACGTATTTAGAGCCGAGGCAAAACTTTGTGTGATTTTGCCACGTACCTGATTTATTTGTCTTCGGATGCTAAACAGTGAATCAGAAGCATTGTCTTTAACCTCTCCGAAACGATCAATTACGTTATGGATTAAATCTGGTATTTGCGTATTGGGTTCTAATCTAAAAACGAAATCATTGAAAAGCGGATAATAATCTTTGAATTTTTTAAAGAACTTATGGTGCAGGGCTAACGTAGTACAAATACTTGCAATACGTTTAAACCCTTGTAATTCTAAAGTGGTGTTCTCTATTTTTAGAAGTCTAAGGTCTGAATTAATACTATCGAAACCATGGTTGGGAATACGATTTTCACTAATTAGCGAAGAAAGGTATTCTGCTGTTTTTCCTAGTTCTAATTTAATAACTTCATCTGTAGTAAATGGCGCAATTTCTAATGCAGCTTCTTTACCCAATTCAGTATGGCAGCGAGCAGATACTTGCTTTAATACAGATGGAAATTCAAGGTCTTGTAATGTTTTCGAATGTATGTTCGCCACGTTTTATTTTAATAAGCGGCAAAGGTACGGATTGGCTGCGATATGTGGAAAACGAGATTGCCGACTATATATCAAATCATGGCAATGTCATAAAAAGATATTTCTATTAGCAATAGAAACAATTATTGTCCAAAGTAGGTTTAGTATGAACAAATAGTATAGTAATTGGTAGTTTTGTGATGTTCAACGTAAAGCATCGTTATTATGACCACATACATTCATCCTAGCTGGAAGCAACATTTACAGGAAGAATTTGATAAGCCATATTTTAAGAAACTAACTGAGTTTGTAAACCAAGAATATGCACAGCATACGTGTTACCCAAAATATTCAAATATTTTTTCAGCTTTTAACCATAGCCCTTTTGATAAAACAAAGGTGGTCATAATAGGACAGGACCCATACCATGGTCCTAACCAAGCGAATGGATTATGTTTTTCGGTTAAAGATGGTATAAAACATCCACCTTCATTGGTGAATATTTTTAAAGAAATTGAAATAGATTTAGGAGCGATTTATCCTGAAAGTGGAAATTTACAAAGATGGGCTGACCAAGGTGTACTATTGCTAAATGCTACACTTACTGTTAGAGAGCATGAGCCAGGAAGTCATCAAAAAAAAGGATGGGAAAAATTCACAGATGTAGTAATATCAAAATTGTCAGATGAAAGGTCTGATATTGTGTTTATGCTTTGGGGAGGTTTCGCCAAGAAAAAGACCAAATTAATAGATTCCAATAAGCATCATATTCTAACATCAGGGCATCCGTCTCCTTTAAGCGCTAACCGTGGGTATTGGTTTGGAAACAAACATTTTTCAATATGTAATAATATATTGAATGATTTAGGCAATAAATCTCTTATTTGGTAAGTTATTTATTTAGATTTTTCTAAATTTAAGAAAGAATTTTTTTTGGAAATTAATATACACTCATACTAACAAAAAACAAATGAGCAATTTAGGTAGATTGAATTCGATATTATTAGTAGATGACGATGAAGCAAGTAATTTTTTGCATTCAATTTTCATTAATAAATTAGACTTAGATGTAGAAATTAATTCTGCACTCAACGGTAAAGAAGCTCTTGATTTTATTTTAGGTAAAGGACAAAGCGAATTAGAATTACCGTGTATGGTTATGCTCGATTTGAGAATGCCGATTATGGACGGCTGGCAATTCATGAAATCGTACGAAGAGTTGGTTCCAAAAAAATTAAAAGAACAAATCACGATAGTTTTAGTTACAATCAGCGATAATCAAGAAGATAAGGATAGAGCGGTAACTAATGAATTCATTGCCGATTTCTCTCAAAAGCCTTTATCTGATGATACGTTCAAGCAATTGATTCAAAAACATTTTAGTTTAGCTACCACTTAAAATTAATTTAAAATTTTTGATAGGGGGATAGATTTGTCAATTAAATCTAGCGCCTTCAAGGTGTCTTGAATTTTTATCAAGGTGCTTTCTGATAGTTGCTTCTGACTCCATTCGGTTATTTGTAACCATTCTTGAATATCCTCTAGTTTTTGTTGATAGCGATTTGATAAGGTGGAGTCAATTCGAGGTATTTGTTTAAATTCTACGGTATATATATTTATAATTTCTTGAATATGTTTAACCAAACTCTTATTTTTTGATAGAAATTCATCGGTTCCTACCAAAACGAAACATGGCCAAGGAGTAGGACAATTACCTAAATGTCTAAAAATTCCGCTATCCACCAGTGGTTTGGTTGTAAAACGTTCCCACATAAAATAGTCAGCTTGAGAAGTGGTTAGACTTTCTACTGCACCGCTAAGGTTGTTTACTAAATTGAATTTCAACTTTTCCGTTTCCCAGCCCATTTGTTTGGCCTGTACATAAGCCATAAGGTGGCTTCCACTACCAAAACGACTTATGGCAGCTATAGTATCCTTTAATTCTTCAAGCGACTTATAATTGCTATTGGCATCTACATGAATACCCCAAAGCAGGGGAGAGGCAATATATTCCTGTATAATTTTAACCTTGTTTCCCTCGGTAATACTTTTTACAATTCCTTCAGTAAGAATAATCGCTAAATCGGTTTCTTGATTTGTTAATAGCTCACACATTTTACCGGTTCCTTCAGGTATATCTGTCCAAGTTAAATCAATGCCTCTTTCTTCAAAGGCACCTTCTTCGATGGCTAAATGCCAAGGTAAATTGAAATGTTCGGGGACCCCTATAATTTTAACGGTTTTCATTTAGTATTTTTAATGTTTTATATATGGCATATTGATATCGAATCAGAGTGGTTTCCTTATTGAATTTTAATATGCTATTTGATTAATTAAAATCTAACACTCTTTTTTTAATGGTCTTTCGGTAAAAATAAGAAGTACAACACTAAGATTGTTCTAAATGTATGTTAAGCCAACCGTTCTAGGCAGAACTTAATTAGTTCGTCGACTGACTTTGCAGGATTAGTAGAAAATTCACCGGTTGATCTATTGGCTAAAATGCAATTCATCGAAACCGCCTCATGACCTAATAACTGAGATAGGGCATATATACCTGAAGTTTCCATCTCTAAATTGGTTAAAGAGAGTCCTTCATAGCTAAAAGATGATAGTTTTTCCATCAGTTCCATTTGACTTGGTTTTAGTCTCAGTTGGCGCTGTTGTGGCCCGTAGAAGCCTGTATTTGTTACGGTGAATCCTAATCGTATACGATTATCTTTAAAGACATCTCCTAGTTTTTTCGAATAATTAAGCACATATGGCCTTGCTTTGTTCTTATCCCAAGAGGTATATGCAATAAAGGCATCTTCAATTTGAACATGACTAATATTCTCGTGCTCATAGAAATGCAATAGACCGTCGAAACCCATGGCATACTCACTCATTAAAAACGAATCTACTGGAATATCATTTTGTATTGCGCCACTCGTACCAATTCGAACAATTTTTAGAGAGGTATGATTCTTTTTTAATGTTCTGGTTTTGAAATCAATATTTACCAGGGCATCAAGTTCATTTAAAACGATATCGATATTATCTGTACCAATGCCAGTAGAAATAACCGAAATTCTTTTCCCGTTTTTATGTCCGGTATGGGTCACAAATTCTCGTTTTCCTTTTTTTACTTCAACACTGTCAAAATGACCAGAAACCTGGCTAACCCTATCGGGGTCACCTACGGTGATTATAGTAGTAGCTAAATCTTCTGGGAGTAAATTAAGATGATATATACTTCCATCTTCATTTATGATAAGCTCTGCAGGCCTTAATTGCATGCTATAGCTTTAAAATTCTGTTAGAATCGGTGTTGTAAAGAAAATTGTATTTTAATGCACCTCCTAAATACACGTCATTATCTTGAATACAGGAATAATAACTTGTTTTGCCTTCTAATATTTCTTTTCCTTTTTTAGACAAACGAACAGGGTTTAAGCTTGTTATTAAAGGTTTTAGGCGGGTTATTGCTCTATCGTATTGTGTGTCAGCAAAACCTAAGTTTCCTTGATTTTTAAGGATAACCTGCATGAACTCTGACTTTGACTTAGGCTTTTCGTTAAGAGCTAAACGTAATATGGTGTTTTCCATATCATTTAAACCATTAGCAATACTTGGAAACCTTTTTAAGTGTGTCTTAACGGCATCACCTAAATAATCGAACTGATAATCTTTAAAGTCAGTTAAATTCTCTAAACGGATAGGATTATTGCTGCAGTATAATTGCCAAACATAATCAGCATATTCCGCATCGTCTTGTGTTAATTCTTTTTTATTATTGTATAAATTCAATAGTTGCTCATCGGTAAGCTCATTCAAACTATACATTTTATCTGAATCATCTTCCTTTCCGCTACAAACTAAGGAAATTTGAGCGTATTTACGATGCGTTAGTAACCAACTGATTACCGCAAGCATATTAACTTGACAAAAAAGGTCGTACTCAAACCATAATATAATATGGTCTTGCTGCTTATGGCTACACAAGGATCTATATTCTTTTAAGGTCTTTTCAATAAACCAAGATTTTGAAACTTTATAGTTTTTATGAAGGAATTCGAATCTTGCTTTCCAAAATGTTTCCGTCCCAACGGTGGGTAAAGTCTTTCCTTCACATAGCATTTCGTTCCATGTGATTACATCGCCATCGAGGTTTAATTTTTGGAGACGTTGGGTAAAATTATCCCCATTGGTAATGTGTAAAAGAGAACTCATACCAGCTTGATTTAGTTTGATTGGATTAAAAATAACACTTATAACAACGTTAAAAAATAATTTAACAGAAAACAAGTAGAAGTTTACATTTAAAGGATATAAATACCTTATCCACCTACACGTTTGACTTTAAAGCCTTTATCTTTTAAAATAGTCATAATTTTATCACGATAATCTCCTTGAATGATAATTTTATCATCCTTAAAACTCCCGCCAACACTAAGTTTTGTCTTGATTTCTTTTGCCAACTTTTTAAAATCTTCATTAGCACCCGTGTATCCTTCTAAAATGGTAATGGGTTTTCCCTTACGTTTTTCATACTTACAAATTATAGGGTCCTCTTGTAACCAGATTTTATTTTCATTCTCCTTTTCGGATAGAACATCTTGCGGTTCATGATCAGGAAATAGATTTTTTAACTGGTCTTGTAAGTCCATTGTCAATTTGTTTAAAAAGAATATCCCAAAACTATGGAATAAACCTCGTATTCAGACTGCCAAGATTTATATTTATTCAATAATTCCCTAGGAGTGAAATATCTAAATTGAACCTTGATTTTATCTTTTAGTTTATAGCCAATTCCCAAACGCCAGTTTCCCCATGCATCAATTTCCAGTTCGGTATTATTTTCAAAAGTAATTTTGGAATTAAAATCAGTATCAAAAACAATTGCTGCATCTACAAACAAACTATTGCTTTCATTAAAATAGAAATAATGTCGAAATCCTAATGGAAACTCTATGGATGTATAGTCGACCTTTGCTTGAATCGGATTATTATATAAAACGGAGATGTTCGTTAAACCTTCCTTTTTAAAATTTTGATATGTTGGTTCAAATATTAGACTCCATTTATTTTTGTTGAAGGGTAAAAAAGATTCTAACTCGATTCCTGCCCTAAAACCCATGTTTGAACCAAAATCAGTGCTTCTTTGAGCAAATGGACCATTTGTAATAGATAGAGAAGCGAAATTGGCGCCTACATTGGCAGTCAATAGAAATTTCGATTTTAGTTTTTCCTTTGTTTGTATTTCATATTCCGGATTAACGCATTGGTTGTATGTATTAAAAGTTCTTACCAAAGGTTCCGTTTTATATCTTAATCGTTGAATAGAGGCTATATTGATAGCGGAGCAATCTAAAGCGTTTAAAAGTTGCTGTTTATACTCGTTATTTTCTCCAATTTGCATATTTTCATTTCGGTACTTTTTATAAACCAATTGCTCAGGGTTCATATCATTCATTGCGTAAAAAAAGCGAATCAAATTTTTATCTTCAAAAATGTAAAGACGGGCTTCACCTGCAGTTAATTCTTTTAAAAACAATTGTTCTTTGCTAAAAGAAACCTTTCTATCCTGTTCCAATTCTGAGGTTTGATTGGGAGACCTATTAATTTCTATCTGTGCTCTAATAAACTTTGGTCCATTGTCAATTTTAAATTCCTGAACATTGTAAATAGTGGCTTCTTGCACAGAATCATCCCCATCAAACTTGTATTGAAAAGAATCGGGATTATCCTTCCAATCAATATTTCGAATTAAACATTTTGTATTAACTCCTTCATTTGTAATGAAATAACCATTTTCAAAATTGATTTGAGAAAATAATCCTTGAGAAGAAAACCATAATAGCGCTAAGGCTATAATTTTTTTTGCCATGATATTGGTGTAAGATTGTTGCGTTTAAAAATGTAAGAAAAGAATTATAAATTGTGTATTATCCTTTTATCAATCCTAATTCAATCAAACGCTCATGTAAAAATTCACCTGCAGTAATATCGGTATACAGCTTAGGATGCTCTTCATCAATACAATTATCTAAACAATTGAGAGGCATTTCGCTAACTGGGTGCATAAAAAATGGAACAGAATATCTAGAAGTTCCCCAAAGTTCTCTTGGCGGGTTAACTACTTGATGTATTGTAGATAATAACTTGTTATTGGTTAAACGTGAAAGCATATCGCCTACGTTGATCATTAATTGATCAGGCCTGGCAATTGCATCTACCCATTCACCTTCATGATTTTTCACTTGAAGTCCCTTGCCATGAGCGCCCATTAATAGGGTAATCAGATTAATATCGCCATGAGCTGCCGCCCTAACGGCATTTTTAGGTTCTGATGTAATAGGTGGGTAGTGTATAGGGCGTAAGATTGAATTGCCATTTTTAATGAAATCGTCAAAATAGAATTCATCTAATTTTAAATGTAATGCCAATGCACGCAAAACGTATTTTGCAGTTTTCTCTAACATCTTATACGTCTCTTTACCAACTGCGTTAAATTTTGGAAGCTCTTTAACGATAACATTAGCTGGGTATTCTTTTTCTAATGCGTCATTATCCTCTACATACTGTCCGAAATGCCAAAATTCTTTTAAATCCCCTTCTTTTCTTCCTTTGGCATGTTCTTTTCCAAATGAAGTATATCCACGTTGACCACCAATACCTTCTATTTGGTAACCATCTTTTATGTTTTCAGGTAAATTAAAAAATTCTTTTATTTCTGCATATAATGAATCAACCAATTGATCTGATAGAAAATGTCCGCCTAAAGCAACGAAACCGATTTCTTCAAAGGCCTTACCAATTTCATTAATAAACTTTTGTTTTCTCCTTGGATCTTCCGAAAGAAAATCTGACAAATCAACACTAGGTACTAAGCTCATGTTTTTATGGAATTTATGTAAAATTAATAATTATTGTGGATTTATAAGCAGTGTTATAAATGATACTTGATGAACGCATTTTTGTTACATTTATATTTTATTTGCAAAATATACAGTCTTTATGAATTATAATCCTTTTCAAGTAGCTGACGATATTAAGGTAAAGCTTTTTAAATCAATGCTTAAGCCACGAATGATAGAGGAGAAGATGTTAATTCTTTTACGTCAGGGTAAAGTCTCTAAATGGTTTAGTGGTATTGGGCAAGAAGCTATTTCGGTAGGGGTTACTAGCGCATTGAATAGTGATGAGTATATTTTGCCAATGCATAGAAATTTAGGGGTGTTTACCACAAGAGAAATACCATTATACCGACTTTTTACACAATGGCAAGGTAAGGCTAGCGGTTTCACTCAAGGTCGTGACCGAAGTTTTCATTTTGGTACCCAAGAATTTAAAATAATAGGAATGATTTCTCATCTTGGACCACAATTAGGTGTAGCTGATGGTATTGCTCTTGCTCATAAATTACGAAATGAAAAAAGAGTAACCGCTGTATTTACAGGTGAAGGTGCAACCAGTGAAGGTGACTTTCATGAAGCACTAAATGTTGCTGCTGTATGGGAATTACCTGTTTTGTTTTGTATTGAAAATAATGGATATGGATTATCGACACCTACCAACGAGCAATTTAGATGTGAAAACCTAGCCGATAAAGGAATTGGCTATGGTATGGAATCTCATATTATCGATGGTAATAACATTTTAGAAGTATATATCAAAGTATCGGAATTGGTTGAGGATATGAGAATTAATCCACGACCAGTTTTACTGGAATTTAAAACTTTTCGTATGCGTGGGCATGAAGAAGCCAGTGGTACAAAATATGTTCCGCAAGATCTTTTAGATACGTGGGCTGAGAAAGATCCGTTAGAGAACTTCACTTCTTTTTTAAAGAAAGAAAAAATACTAACAGATGATATTATAGATAGCATTAGAGCTGAATTTCAAGCCGAAATCGATGAACATTTACAAAGAGCATACGCTGAAGAATCGATAACTCCTAATGAAAGTAAAGAATTAAGTGAGGTATACCAAAAATTTGAATTTAAAGATATTACACCTAGTATACATACCAAAAACATACGTTTAATTGATGCGATTTCTGATGGATTAAGAGCATCGATGAAAAAGTTCGACAACCTTGTTATTATGGGGCAGGATGTTGCTGAATATGGAGGTGTGTTTAAAATAACAGATGGCTTTGTTGAAGATTTTGGAAAGGAACGTGTACGCAATACTCCAATTTGTGAATCGGCAATAGTATCAGCTGCTATGGGGTTGTCAATTAATGGTATAAAAGCGGTAATGGAAATGCAATTTGCCGACTTTGCCAGTACCGGCTTCAATCCTATTGTAAATTATTTAGCCAAGAGTTTTTATCGATGGGGAGAAAAGGCTGATGTCGTTATACGTATGCCCTGTGGTGGGGGAGTAGCGGCTGGTCCGTTTCATTCTCAAACCAATGAAGCATGGTTTACCAAGACACCAGGACTTAAAGTTGTTTATCCTGCATTTCCTTACGATGCTAAAGGTTTATTGGCAACAGCGATTGAGGACCCAAACCCTGTACTATTTTTTGAACATAAAGGCTTATATAGAAGTATGTATCAAGAAGTGCCGGTTAATTATTATACGTTACCCTTTGGTAAGGCTAGTCTTCTTAGAGAAGGTTCTTCGATTACCATAGTTACCTATGGTGCAGGAGTGCATTGGGCTTTAGAGTGTTTAGATAATAATATGGAAATTCAGGCCGACTTATTAGACCTAAGAACCTTGCAGCCTTTAGATATTAATGCTATTTATGATTCCGTTAAAAAAACGGGTAAACTTATCATACTACAAGAAGATAGTTTATTTGGAGGTATTGCAAGCGATATTTCAGCTTTAGTGATGGAAAATTGTTTTGAATATTTAGATGGACCTATACAAAGAGTAGGTAGTTTGGAGACTCCAATTCCATTTGACGCAAAATTAGAACAACAATATCTTGCCAAATCTAGATTTGAATCTGCTTTATTAGAACTCATTGCTTATTAAGCATATACGTTAACATTATTCTTAAAAGAGCCAAAGTGTCATATACTTTAGGTGGATATTTGCGTTATATGTTGGATTATAATGGATAGTAATCCATCCAAAAAGTAAGAATTAACGTATATAGAATTAAACCTAATAAATTTACTTATGAAAAAAATGATTTGGCTATTTAGTATTGTTCTTTTAGTATCCTCTTGCTCCGTTTCAAAGGATGCACGCGGTAAAAGAAACTTATTAAGCGGCACATGGACATTGAACAATGTTTCTTTTGAAGGCAATACCGGTAACGTGAAAGCAGTTTTATTTAATGACGTAGAAGATATATGTCTTGAAGGCAGTGAGTGGTTCTTTCGTGACAATAACAGTACTGGTAGGTACACTATTAGTCCGTCAACTCTATGTAATGGTGGAGACCGTTACATTAGATGGTCTGTTGTAGAGCGTGAAGAAAATTACACTAGTCAGTTACAGTTTAAATTTATTAATGAAAAAAATCAGGATATTTCTGGTGGAGCGGGCTACCGTTTAAATATTGAAACTTTAACTGAATATGCAATGATTTTGAAATCTAACGTTATGGTAGACGGTACTGCGGTAAACGTAGTATATGAGTTTACTAAAAAATAATAACCTACTTTAAAATTAAATTTAAGTTTATGAAAACAATGATAATACGTAAAACTAGTTACATAATCGCTCTTGCTATGGTAATGAGCTGTAGTACGGTTAAAAACGCAAATAAAACTCAAAAAGGTGCTGTTATAGGTGCTGCAGGTGGTGCAGTAATCGGTGGTGTTTTGGGTAATAATGTTGGTAGTGGTAATAATACTGCTCTTGGCGCAATTTTAGGTGCTGCCATTGGTGGTGCTGCAGGTGGTTATATCGGTAATAGAATGGACCGACAAGCGGAACGTATCGAAGAAGAGATTCCGGGTGCAGAAGTAAAAAGAGTTGGTGAAGGTATTAATGTAACTTTTAATGAAGAAGCAGGTGTTTACTTCGCAACTAATAAATCGAACATTCAAGGTACTTCAGCTACTACATTAGATAAGTTAGCAGGTATTTTCAAAGAATACCCTAATTCTAATGTTTTGGTTGAAGGACATACTGATAGTGCAGGTGCTGATGAATATAATATGAATTTATCAAAACAAAGAGCAGAGTCGGTTTCTAATTACCTTATTAGTAAAGGAATTGATGCAAGTCGTTTCGATACAAAATGGTACGGTGAAACTCAACCAGTAGGCGATAATACAACTACAGAAGGTAAAGCAAAAAATAGAAGAGTTGAATTAGCAATTGTTGCTAGCGAATCTTTAAAGCAAGAAGCAAAAACACAAACCAATTAAGAGAAACTTATTTTGGTATTGAGTTAAAATAAAAGCCCTGCATTTGCAGGGCTTTTTGTTTTTGGTGTAACTTCCCAATGGTGAAAGAACACGATATACTTATTGTAGGGGGCGGTCTTGCAGGGCTTACTGCGGCTATTCATTTGGCTTTAGAAGGGAAGCATGTTGGTGTTTTTGAAATGAATATATACCCGCATCATAAGGTATGTGGTGAATACGTATCTAAAGAGATATTGCCTTATTTTAATAGGCTAGGTCTTTTTCCTAGTTCGGTCGGGGCTGTTGATATCACACAGTTTCAAATTTCAACTCACAAAGGATTTTTGGTAGAAACAGAATTACCACTCGGTGGTTTTGGGATAAGTAGATATGCTTTAGATCATTTGCTGTACAAACGTGCCAAGGAACTGGGGGTAATATTCTATTTTGAAAAAGTAATTGGTACCGCTTTTAAGAACGATGTTTTTACAATTACTACAACAACTAATACATATACTTCCAAAATTGTATTAGGTGCCTATGGCAAGCGTTCGGTATTAGATAAAAATAAGGAAAGGGAATTCAGTCTCAAAAAGAACTCTTGGCTCGCGGTTAAAGCTCATTATCAATCACCTGATTTTCCTAATGAACTAGTTGGTTTGCATAATTTTGATGGAGGATACGGCGGACTCTCTAAAACGGAATCGGGGGCGATCAACTTCTGTTACCTTGCACATTATGAAACCTTTAAAAAATATAAAGACATCACCGCTTTTAATAATGAAGTTGTGGCGGAAAACCCTTTTCTGAATTCATTTTTATCAAGCGCTAAACCATTATTCAATCAACCCATGACCATTGCCCAGATTTCCTTTGATAAAAAAGATGCAGTGGTGGACCATATGCTCATGTGTGGTGATACAGCAGGATTAATACACCCACTTTGTGGAAATGGAATGGCAATGGCAATACATAGTGCTAAACTTGCATCTGAATTGGTATTGCGATTTTTTGAGGATTCAAACTATGAACGACATCAGTTAGAGAATGATTATAAAAAAGTATGGTCCAATACATTTAGCAAACGTTTATGGTTCGGTAGAAAATTACAGCGTATCTTAATGAACAAGTCAATGGTTTCAATGGGGATTCGTACGGTGGGAAAATCGAAAACCTTGTTAAAATATATTATAACGAAGACACACGGAGAATTGATAACCTAATGGTAGATTTTACACGGCGAAGTACTGAAATTGAGATTATGGATACCTATTCTGGTAGTACCAAAGAACTGGATACGATACTACAGGATATAAATAAGGTAAATAGGCTACTAGGTGGTTATAGTATTACTTTAAGTGCTGTTTTTAAGCTTCTTACATTGAAAAATAAGGAATCGTATACGATTTTAGATATGGGTTGTGCTGAAGGAACCATGCTTAGAAAGCTGGCTTTGGAAGCTAGAAAGCGAAATATTCACCTCAAGTTAATAGGAGTAGACTTAAATAAACAAGGGCTAGAATTAGCAACCTATTATTCCACAGAATATCCCGAGATTACTTATTTAGAAGCCGATATTTTAACTGCTGATTTCTCTCCATATAATATAGATGTGGTAATGACTACGTTGACTCTTCATCATTTCACAGATAAAGGCGTGGTTCAATTTGTAAATCAGTTTAATTCCCTCGCTTCTTTAGGGGTCGTTATCAATGATTTAGAGCGTAATCCTATAGCTTATTATTTATTTAAGGCGTTTAGCTTCTTTTTTATTAGAACAGAAATAGCCAAAAAAGATGGGCTGCTATCGATACGAAGAGCGTTTAAAAAGAAAGATTTAATGGGGTATGCAGCTCAAGTAAAAAATGCATCTCACCAAATTGAATGGAAATGGGCCTTTCGATATGTATGGGTTTTAAAAAAGAAGTAGTAGATTGAAGACTAAGAACAACTATGAATCAAACAAGAATTGTTAGTGTTACCAAAGAATTACCTGAGTATTTTAGATATACAAAGGATATACTGCCATTAGTTGAATTTTGGTTAAGCGGTCAGGAAGAACGCTTTACACGTAAGGTCATTAAGATTTTTGAAGGTGCCGCCGTAGACAAGCGATATTCCATAATGCCCCCAGAAGAGGTATTTGTAGCCACCACTTTTGAAGATAAAAATAAAATTTATGTTAGGGAGGCGAAACGTATGGGAGCAAATGTGCTGCGAAACGCTCTTCAAAAGAGTAGCTGGCTAGCTGATTCTATCGATTATATCATAACGGTAAGTTGTACGGGTATTATGATACCTTCCTTAGATGCTTATTTAATCAATGAACTCGGTATGCGTCAAGATATCGTTAGGCTGCCTGTGACTGAGATGGGTTGTGCTGCTGGGGTCTCAGGTCTCATCTACGCACATAATTTCCTTAAATCTAATCCAGGTAAGCGAATTGCTTTGGTCTCAGTTGAGAGTCCGACTGCAACCTTCCAACTCAATGATTATTCTATGGCCAATATGGTAAGTGCTGCAATCTTTGGCGATGGTGCGGCTTGTGTACTTTTATCTTCTGAAGAAGATGCTGTTGGCCCTAAAATTATTGGTGAGGAAATGTACCACTTTAAAGATGCTACCCAAATGATGGGTTTCGATTTGACTAATCATGGATTAAAGATGATTCTAGATCCAGCGGTGCCAGAAACAATATCAAATCATTTTTCGGACATTGTTCACCCATTCTTGGAAAAATATGGAAGTGATATTCATAAAGTCGACCATCTAATTTTTCATCCTGGAGGAAAAAAAATAGTACAAACCGTAGAATCATTATTTGGTGCTTTAGGAAAGAATATTGACGATACCCGCGAAGTTTTAAGACTGTATGGTAATATGAGCAGTGCTACTGTTCTTTACGTTTTAGAGCGTTTTTTAGAAAAAGATATACCAACAGGTGAACAAGGACTCATTTTAAGTTTTGGTCCTGGTTTTTCGGCACAGCGAGTTCTAATCGAATGGTAGTTTATAAAAGTAATTAGAAGGATGAAAACTAATTTTTGGGCATTGATTTTAGGCGGTAGTAGCGGACTTGGTTTGGCTACAGCAAAGAAATTAGCAAGTCATGGTTATCACATCATAATCGTTCATCGAGATAGACGTTCTGATATGGATACTATTGAAAATGCCTTTGACGAGATTCGTGCATTTGGTAATCAACTGATAACATTGAATGCCGATGCCTTAAATGCAGAAAAGCGTCCAGTTATCATCTCCGATATAGAACACCAATTACCAAAAGGGCATCAAATTAAAGTTTTGGTACATAGTGTTGCAAAGGGAGCATTGAAGCCAATGTATTCCGAAAGTAATTCAACCCTTACCGATACTGATTTCAGAATAACATTCGATGCAATGGCATTGAGTTTATATGATTGGACAAAGGCATTAGTCGCTACAAAGTTATTTGCCTCAGATACTAGAATAATTTCGTTTACAAGTGAGGGTAATACCAAAGCTTTACCAAATTATAGCGCCGTTTCTGTAGCTAAAGTGGCTTTAGAGGCATTGACACGAAGTATTGCTCTGGAATTTGCACCAATCGGTATAAAAGCGAATTGTATACAAGCAGGTATTACGATGACCAAATCTTTATCTATGATTCCGGGTTATGAGCAGATTAAAGCAAATGCATTGAAAAGAAATCCTAATAATCGATTAACAACTCCTAATGATGTGGCAAATGCGGTTTATATGCTAACCACCGATGAAGCAAAGTGGATTACTGGTACCGTAATCAAAGTAGATGGTGGGGAAAGTTTAATTTAAGATATAATCGATGATAAGAAAACCATTTCAGTGGATAATGAATAGATTACCCTACTCGGAGCCTTTTCTGTTTGTTGATGAGATTTTAAAGGTAAATGAGAAAAGTGCAGAAGGAACGTATACGTTTAAACCTGATGCTGCATTTTATGATGGTCATTTTAAGAATAATCCAGTAACGCCAGGAGTATTATTAACCGAGTGCTGTGCGCAAATTGGTCTTGTCAGTTTGGGGATTTATCTTTTGGGGGAAGAAATTAACATAGAAGACCTAAAAATAGGAATGAGTAGTTCTCAAATGGAATTTTTACTAACAGTTTTTCCCGGAGAAAGGGTTCGGGTTACCTCAGAACTTATTTACTTTAGGTTTCATAAATTAAAGTGCAATGTTAAAATGTTTAATGAAGAAGGAAAACTGGTCTGTAAAGGTATATTGGCAGGCATGATGGGTGTACATAATGAGTAGACGAGTAGTGATTACAGGGTTGGGCGTATGTGCGCCAAATGGAGTGGGGCTTACCGATTTCACCCAATCTCTTTTAGAGGGTAAAAGTGGCATTCGGCATCAACCTATTTTAGAAAAATTAGGGTTCGGCTGTCAGATAGCTGGTGAACCCTTGGTGAAAGATAATCTTATTGATAATTATTTTACACCGCTTGAAAGACGGGGGCTGAATGCTACAGGAATCGTATACGGTGTAATAGCGGGGGTAGATGCATGGAAAGATGCTGGTTTAAAAAAGAACGAGACAGAAGAGCCTAGCTGGGACCGAGGTATACTTTTCGGGACAGGTATTTTGGGTGTAGATAAATTTAGAGAAGCCATTCACCTTATTGATGAAGGTAACGTTCGAAGATTGGGTAGTACTTCTGTCATACAAACGATGGCCAGTGGTATTAGTGCTTATATAGGCGGATTGTTGGGTTGCGGTAACCAAGTAACCACCAATTCTGCTGCATGCACGACAGGTACAGAAGGTATTATTATGGCATACGACCGTATTAGTCAAGGGAAAGCCGAGATTATGCTAACGGGAAGCTGTAGTGATAGTGGCCCGTATGTATGGGGCGGATTTGATGCTATGCGTATTTTACCTAGAGCATATAACGATAATCCCTCCCAAGCCAGTAGACCCATGAGTGCATCTGCTAGCGGGTTTGTCCCTGGAAGTGGGGCAGGAGCTCTAATTTTAGAATCCCTAGAAAGCGCACAAAAAAGAGGAGCACATATATATGCTGAAGTTTTAGGCGGAGAGATTAATAGTGGCGGGCAATTAGGAGAAGGTTCTATGACAGCACCAAACAGTATAGCGGTACAGCGTTGTATTCGCAATGCCATTCTCAATTCGGGAATAGAAGCATCTGAAGTCGATGTGATAAACGGTCATTTAACTGCTACGGCCAAAGATGCTTTAGAAATTGAAAATTGGAGCATGGCTTTGAATCGGTCAGGAAAAGATTTCCCATTTATTAATTCTTTTAAAGGGTCTATAGGTCACTGCTTGGCAGCAGCTGGTAGTATAGAGAGTGTAGCGACTATTTTACAATTTCAAGAAAATGTGGTGTTTAAGAATGTAAATTGTGATGATATACATACTCAAATACAATCATTAATTTCAGAAGATTGTATTCCGAGAAAGACAATAAGTTATACGCCCAGAATAATTGCTAAAGCAAGTTTTGGTTTTGGTGATGTTAACGCATGTGTTATTTTTAAAGCCTATTCCGATTGAATTCTTTAGGAGCTCAATTAAAAAAACATTAAAACATACCTTTTGGTATAAAAATATAAAAAGATGCTAGAAGAAATTAAATATCAAAAATTAAAGAATATTATTAAAATATACCTTCCTGAAGATGTGACTGTTGCAGATGTTGAGCAGAATAGTCATTTCATGAATGATTTAAATATCAATTCCGCTAACCTAGTAGACATTGTTCTAGATGTAGAGGATGCTTTTGATATTCGATTAGAAAACGATGATATGGACCAAATGCAAACGGTAAACGATGCCATGGCAATTATAGATACAAAACTGAAAAGTAAATAACAGCTTCCTTAGTCTCTTTCTTTAATAAACATCGAAGATAACACCCCTGATGCTAAAGCAACAGAAATTACCACTATAGAAACCCACTCTGGTAATTCTAAATAATGTGAAAAAAGCATCTTTAATCCTACAAAAGCTAGTATCACAACTAGGCTATAGTTGATGTATCTAAATTTCTCCAACATTCGTGAGATTAAGAAATACATTGATCGTAAACCTAAAATCGCCAAAATATTGGAGGTAAATACGATAAAAGGGTCTGTGGTAATTGCTAATATCGCTGGTATACTATCTAAGGCAAATAAAATATCGGTTAGTTCTATTACTATAAGCGCTATGAATAGGGGAGTAGCGGCATTGACACCTATTTTTTTTACGAAAAAATCATGACCATGGATGGAGGTTGTTATCGGATATATCTTCTTAATTTGTTTAAATACAAATGAGTTTTTAGGGTCAAAATCATTTTCGTCACCCTTCAACATTTTAAATGCGGTGTAAAGGAGGAAAATTCCGAAAATATAAATTATCCACTCAAATTTGGTGATCAATGCAACCCCGAAGAAAATCATTAAAGCTCTAAAAACAATTGCTCCTAAAATTCCCCAGAATAACACCCTATGCTGATATAAAGGAGGAATCTTGAATGAACTGAAGATAACTGCGATTACAAAAATATTGTCTACACTTAAAGAAAGTTCTATTAAATACCCTGTAATATATTTTAAAACAGCGTTGTTAGGTGTTAGTCCGGTTGGGTTATCAATTAATCCAGCATTGAACAACCAATAGATAACGCCACTAAAGCTAAAAGCTACCGTAACCCAAATTGCGGTCCAAATACCAGCTTCTTTAGATTTTATAACATGTTCGTTTTTATGAAAGACGCCAAGGTCTAAAGCAAGAAAAATAAGTACAAAGACAATAAAAACAATCCAGACAATCATATCATTATTTAGAAGCTGCAAAGGTATTAAATTTTGACATTTAGAATTTTATTTCGTCAAAATGTTTACTACTTGATAAAACAAATTTTTACCTTCTAATTATTTAGCAAATTTCACCTATAGTTTTGCAATAAAATACTTCTTCTGCTTTTAATAGTAACCCTATCAATTTATATTAAAGAAAAAAATTTAGCTTCTTATAGCATTTATAAAATTCAATTTGAAACTGATATTATGGAAATAACATATGAAAAAACTGCAAATTAGTACAAAGGATAAACGGTTAAGTTCTATCGCTAAATAACCTCTTACTATCATATTTGTTGTAGTTCAAAAATATAGTATTACATTTCTAGAAGAACAATTATTGAAATGAAAAAACTAACCTTATTGGGTGGTGTTTTCATATACCTACTTTTAGGTGTGAACACTACTTTCGCACAGGATGCTGATACGATTAATGCTAAAATAAACAAGAGAACTCTTCTTAAGAAATTTGAGGCTGATTATGTATTGTCTGTTTCTGAACGTATTGCATTAAAGCAAAGCAGAATTGCATTTCAATATCGCACTAAAGAGATATTGGATTCACTTGATATATCTGATAAAAAAAGAAAGCGCCTAATTGAAGAATTAAAGCGCAATCCGTTTTCTGAAAAAATTCAAAATGTTATCGCAAGTAAAACTAAATTCGAGGATAATTTTGAAGATTAAATCGTATTAAAATTAAGTCTAATGCGATTGCATTTTAGCTTTTCGTTTTTCTAACTGTCTCTGTAAATCTTCTACCGAAGAAGCTATAGATGCTTCGAAACTTCCTGTAGAAGATTGAGCAAATAAGCGAGGTCCAGGCGCACTCAAACGTATATTACAGACCATACCTGTATCAGGTGATGATGTATTTTCAGTCTTGAAAAAAACATCGGATCTTACTATAAAATCAAACTTATCCAATAATTTTTCTAATTTTTGGGCAGCCATAATTTCCAATCGGTTGCTGGCTTTCACATCGTCGTATTCAAAATTGATATTCATAGGTTCAAAGTTTAGATTAAGATACTCATTTCAAATCTTCTTAACAACTAAAAAAAGATTTAATAAATAGCATATTTGAGTTATCAATTGCTAATCGTTTTGTTTCTAAATCGTTAACGAAAGTGTTGAAATTTTAAAGTTTAGTTAAACTATAACAAACATTCTTCATATTTAAACTTCTTACCTTAATTTGAAATATATTTCTCACATTTTCATTTTAAAATCTTGACCTATGGAAAATGAACAGGATGCATCTAAATGTTTAGGTAAATTGGAACGTTGTTATAGTACGCTTCAATATTTTAGAAAACGTATTAATTCATATTTATATGAACCTTCTACTATGGCTCTTTTTGAGACTAAAGCGTATATAAAAGATAAAATAGGGAAGCTGGCAGCTGCAAATGAAACCCTTTTAAATTATTTAAAACGTACTAATGAGCTTTTGCCAGATCAGTACCAATCTGTAAATTTTCACATTAAGGAAACTGAATTACTAGAAAGTGATGTTATGGAGTACACTCATAAATCTAGAAAGTCTATTAAAACCCTTATTCAATAGTTGAGTTTGATAGTTGGTTCTCCAATTATTATTAATATATACTGCTTCTTATTCTATTTATAGTTTGGTATAGATTTAGCTAGTTATAAGGTGGTAAAAACCACAAAACCTATGAAAACAGTTATAGCCTCTATATTCGTGTTAAGTATATTGTTTGGTTGTTCTTCAACCAAAAACAGTATCAGTGACAATGATTCTATTCATACACTTATGGCTTCAAAATCTTTTGAGTTTACTGCTGATTGGGCAAACCCAATGGTTACTCAAAGTATGAATGCTGTAGCTAATTCAGGGCTAATACCACCAGGCAGCAATGTAGCCCGTATTAATTTAGCCGGAAATCCCAATTACTTAAAAGTTTTTGGTGATAGTGTTTCAGCTAATTTACCTTATTATGGGGAACGCCAATTTGGAGGTGGCTACGGTTCAGCAACAGGAATTGAGTTTAACGGAATTCCTGAAGATTATGTGCAAACCATTGATTCTGATAAAGGTAAATACCATATCAGTTTTAATATCAGGGACAAGTCCGACAATTATCATGTAACAATGGCCATCTTTCCAAGTAAATCTACGAGTGTATCTGTAAGCCTCAGTAATCGAAATTCTATTAGTTATGAAGGCGCAATTAAAGCGTTGGAAAACAGTACTAATCAATAAATCTATTTCTTTATCTAGTAATTATCAGTATTGGTTACGAAAGCAATTCTTTTACTATCTGGTGACCAGCTAGGCACATTTATAGTTCCTTGGCCACCATAAATATGGGCGAGTACTTTGGGTTCTCCTCCTTTAAAAGGCATAATACGTAACATACAATGCTTGTAGAATGGATGTTCACTCGGATTTATATCTTTCGGAAAGGAAATAAAAACAATCCATTTTTGATCCGGACTCACATGGGGGAACCAATTATTGTATTCGTCGAAGGTTAGTTGTTCTTGTTTTTTGCCATTTGCTTTCATTCGATAGAGCTGCATGGTACCTGACCTTACCGAATTAAAGTAAATAAACTTACCGTTCTCACTATATTCAGGTCCGTCGTCTAATGTCGGTAAATCTGTGAGCTGTTCCTCTTTTCCCGACTTAACATTGACAGAGAATATATTATAAGCACCATTTCTGTTGCCTGTAAATAGCATCTCTTTATTGTTTGGCGACCAACCATGAAAGTAAGACGCACCAACCCCAGGTTTTGTCACCATTTTGGGTAGCGAATCACCCTCTGTAGGTAAATAATATAAAGCAGAAGAGCCATTATCTTTTTGATTGTGATTACTGATGCCTAATAGCTTACCGTCAAAAGTAAGTACATGGTCATTATTGTTATTCACTGCAAAACCAGTGTTTAGCGGAGTAATAGCGTTTGTTTCTAGTTCATAATTATACAGATGACCTTTAGAATTGTAAATCAATTTTTTACCATCGACCGTCCAATTGGGAGCTTGAATTGAATGAGCTGAATGATGAATAATTTTTCTGTGTCCGGTTTCTACATCCATCAGTTCTAAATTACTTCCTATATAATTTCGATAAGGAGTATAATCTTCACTAACCGGTTTAACGATTCGTACATTACTAAATGTGGCACTTTCTAATACTTTCGGATTGTGAGAGCATACATATAACCCCACATACACTTCATTGTCAAGGTTTATATCGGTTAGCTCTACAGTGGTAAACTCTTCGCCAAATTTTGCAGTAGACATGATATACGTTGTACCGCGTCTTTCTAATTGAATAATAGTAGGGGACTGGTCGTTAGACTTCATCTCTTCGGTGAGTCCACCTACCGTTTTACGGTATTGTAAAGAGGTGAGTCCGTCACCATGAGTACTGGCGTTTACATGAGCAGAATTCGTGTCTAAGCTGTTTTTAATAATCCAACCTGTTTTTCGATGAGGGTCAGAACCACCCCCATTAAATTTTACGGTAGCACGAAGAATAAAATCACCCTGTATTGTCGTCCATAAGTACTGAAACTCATCGTTACCGAACCACATGTTAGTACCAGCGCCGGTTAACGTGTAGGTTTGGGCTTTAGCTTCGAAGGTTGCAGAACCCTTTACTTTTGGATTTCCGATAGCGGTTTCACCATCAAAAATTCCGATTTTATATTGCGAAAAGCCAATTAAGGTCATTAAAAGAAAAATTAAAGTGCTACTAGTAATTTTTGTAGTCATAATAAAGGAGTTAGGTTGCTTTTGCAGTTATCTAAAGGTAAACTATTCCATTAAATTTAATAGAAGTTAAGGAGTGTCTAAATAGTTATAGTGTTTAAAACCTTCTTATAATAATGAAGGCTCTCTTATTACAAATAATCGTTGGTTTTTCCATACTAAGCATATAAAGTTAAAACTAGATAAAGATTAAATTATGTGTAATAAAAGCCTCTAAAACTGTTTTAATTCTAACTTTTTTAAGGCTTACTGTGAAAAATAGTATAGTTATTAACATAATTTTATTACTTTCGAAAAAATCTTAAAACCAATATTTAATATGAGAAATTCTTTTGTAAAACGTATGGCTGTAACCGCTGGCGTGGGGTTTATTCTGTTTTCATGTACAGATGATATCCAAAACCCAAATGAAACCCTTGACCTACAAAATATTATTTTAGAGTCAGAAGAGGCTGTCACTTTTAATCAGGGTAGTTATGAGATCGAAGGATCTTATATTGTAGTTTTCGACAAAAGAATTATCGGCAATTTAAGCTCTAAGGCTGCTAATGATTATAAGGCAGCAAATAGCGAAGTAAAAGATATTGCTTTGAAAATTTTTAATAACCTTCACTTAAAAGGCGATGTTGTAGAACATGTGTATAGCAAAACGCTATTGGGGGTATCAGCACTTTTAAATGCGGACCAAGCAGTCGAAATTGCAAAAGACAGTCGTGTTGCATATATAGAGAAAGATCAAATGTTCACATTGGCACCACCACCAGGAAAAGGACCTGGAAGTGGAGGCGGAGGAGGATCCGATCAACAAGAAACGCCATGGGGTATTTCTAGGGTAAATGGTGGAGCTACCTATACTGGGTCTAATGTAGCATGGATTATTGACAGTGGTATCGATGCCAGTCATGCAGACCTTAACGTAAATGTAAGCCTTGGGTTTAATGCTTTTACGAAAGGAAAAGATGCTGATCTTGCAACAGATGGTAACGGACACGGTACCCATGTTGCTGGTACTGTAGCTGCGATTGATAATAACATTGGTGTGATAGGTGTTGCCGCTGGTGCAACCGTGATTCCGGTCAAGGTTTTGAGCGGACGAGGAAGTGGTTCTAATTCTGGGGTAATTGCTGGTGTAGATCACGTTGCGGCCTTTGGATCTGAAGGTGATGTAGCCAATATGAGTTTGGGGGGCGGTTTCTCTCAAGCACTAAATGATGCCGTCATAAATGCCTCCTCAATTGTTAAGTTTGCTTTAGCGGCAGGTAATGAGAGTACAAGTGCAACTACCAAATCTCCCGCTTCTGCGGAAGGAAACAATATTTATACTATTTCTGCCATGGCCGAAGGAGACAGTTGGGCTTCTTTTTCCAATTATGGTAATCCTCCTATAGATTACTGTGAGCCTGGTGTAGCTATAAAATCTACCTGGACAGGTGGTGGTTATAACACTATTAGCGGAACCTCAATGGCTTCTCCACATGCATGTGGATTATTGCTTTGGGGCAGTATTTCTAATGATGGAAGAACAGTAAGTGGTGATCCAGATGGAAACGCAGATACGATAGGTGTAAACTAATTGGTATTCATAATTTGAAACTATAAAGGAGGTCATATGACCTCCTTTATTATTTGATAAGAAGTTTAGGTCAGTTTTTTTTATTTGAGCTATTCTGATATTTATAGTAGAATAGATGTCAGATTTCAATTGTAAATTGATGTTTTTACTACCATTTCTCTCAGTTTTACGTTAAAAGAAGCCTAAAAAGGGAAGGTTTTGCACTGTAATTCGTTTTTGGGTATTGAGAACAATACCTTTGTGATTCAATTAAGTTAACTAGTAGAATTTAATAGTATGAGCAAAGTAAAAGCAGATGATTTAGTACGAGTACATTACACAGGTAAATTAAGTGATGGACAAGTGTTTGATAGTTCGGTAGATAGAGAACCTTTAGAAGTAAAATTAGGAGAAGGTAGTTTAATACCTGGTTTTGAAAAAGGATTGGTTGATATGCAACTGAACGAGAAAAAGACTATCGTTATTGCTAAGGAAGAAGCTTACGGTGAAAAGCGTAAGGAACTTTTTCAATCCGTAAAAAAATCAGATTTACCAGAAGATTTGAAAATAGAGGTCGATATGGCACTTATGGCTACAAACGCTGATGGTAGTGAAAAACAATTACGTGTAGCTGAAATAAAAGAAGATGAAATTGTAGTAGATGCAAATCATCCTTTGGCCGGCGAAGATTTAACTTTCGAGTTAGAGTTGGTTGAGATTAAATAAATAGCATACGTTTTATAAAAAAACCGCCCTTAATAGGGTGGTTTTTTTTGCTTTGATAGGAGATTAAGGTTTGTTCGTATCATGATATAAATTAGAGAATAAAACATAATTATCTTAAATTGTGCCACCTTAGCCCTGCATAATTATATAAACCATTCAAAAAGTAGTATTGATATGACTATCCTAAAAAATACCACCTTTACTTTTAGAGCATTAGTACCCGCTGCGGCACTACTTATTATGTTTCTGCTTGTCCTTTCTTGTTCAGAAGAACCTAAATCAGCAGACCAAGAAGAATGGGTAGCTATGTTCAATGGGGCCAATTATGACGATTGGACACCAAAATTTGCTGGCTACGAACTTGGGGTGAATCATAACAATAGATTTGTTTATCAGGATAGTCTTTTAAGTGTTCGATATGCTAAAACAGATACCTTTAAAGGAAATTTTGGGCACTTATTTTACAAACAAAAATTTTCACATTATAAACTAAGAGCAACGTATCGGTTTGTTGGTGAGCAAATGACCAACGGTCCTGCTTGGGCTTTTCGAAATAATGGTCTTATGTTACATTGTCAAGAGCCTGCAACTTTGGGTTTAGACCAAGATTTTCCAATTTCTTTAGAATTGCAACTTTTGGGCGGTGACGGTACCAATGAACGTACTACGGCCAATTTATGCACACCAGGTACTAATGTGATACTGAACGATAGTCTTTTTACTACGCACTGTGTCAACTCCACCTCAAAAACCTATCATGGTGACCAGTGGGTTACTGCAGAAGCTTTGGTTCTTGGTGATTCTCTTGTACAGCATATCATGGATGGTGAAGTTGTTTTAGAATTTAAATCACCCACCATTGGTGGTGGTAATATCTCTGGATATAACGAAAGTGCCTATGAAGAGGGGAAACCATTAAAAGAAGGGTATATCTCGATTCAGGCAGAATCTCATCCTATTGATTTTAAAAGTATAGAAGTATTGAATCTTTGTGGTTGTATGGATGAAAAGGCCAAGAATTACAAATCTTACTATGTAAAAGCAGATAATACCACATGTATTTACGAATAGAAAAATTACAAATAACAATGCAGAAACAAATCGTACTTTTTATAGCCATTAGCATAACATTATTGGGCTGTAAAGAAGTAAAAGAAGAACAGAAAGTAGCACCAGAAGCTATAGCAGTTGAAGTAGAACAAGCTTTAAAATCGGTATATGAAGATTTAGAGGGTAACCCTATTGAATTGGCCGATTATAAAGGAAAACGGATACTTTTAAATTATTGGGCAACGTGGTGCAGACCTTGTATTGAAGAAATGCCTGCTTTATTAAAATTACAAGGTGTTTTAGAACAAGAGAACTATGTATTTCTATTCGCTTCAGACCAAACGGTGAAGAAGATATCAGCTTTTAAAGAAGCTAGAGGATTCGATTTTAAATACATTAAGTACAACGGTACTTATGCCGAACAAAGAATAAATGCCTTACCCGTTACTTTGATATATAATGAAGCAGGGGAGCAGGTATCACGATTTGATGGCGGAATGACGTGGGATAGCCCAGAAATGATTGAACAACTAAGAAAAATACACTAATGCGCACAAAACCCTATTTTTATACATTAGCTATAGCATTAACCCTTATCGGTTGCAAACAAGAAGCCAAGCAAGAAACAAAACAAGAAATACCAGAAACTAAAGTTTCAGTAGTTCAAGAGATGATTTCTCCGGCAGGAACATCTAGTTCCTTACCGCATTTAATGTCGAATAAAGACGTTGCACTACTTTCTTGGGTAGAAACTGCAGGCGACACTTTAAAGACCATGTATTATGCAGAATTGGTCGATGACATATGGCAAAAACCACAGGCTATACTTAATGGTAGCGATTGGTTTGTGAATTGGGCCGATTACCCGATGATTACCGAGAATAATGGTAGTCTATGGTCACATGTATTAAAGAAATCTACGGCTGGCACATATTCTTATGATATTAAGATGAATGTAAAGCCAAAGGGAGCTACGGAATGGAAAACCGATATGCCATTACATACCGATGGTACACCAACAGAACATGGTTTTGTGAGTATAGAACCGTATAACAATAACTTTTTTGTGAATTGGCTCGATGGTAGAAATACCGAAGAAAATGAAGTAGGGGAGCGGGGAGCGATGACCTTGAGAGCAGGGGTAGTATCTACAACAGGTGAGGTATTGCAAGAGTATGAATTAGATGCTAGTACGTGCGATTGTTGCCAGACCACTTCGGCCATAACTGAAAACGGACCTATTGTTATTTATCGTGATCGCTCAGAAAATGAAATTCGTGATATTTATATTGTGCGATTGGTAGATGGAAACTGGACAGCACCTAAAGTACTACATGAAGATAACTGGCAAATAAAAGGATGCCCAGTAAACGGACCAAAAGTAGCGGCTTTGGGTAATGAGGTTGTGGTTGCTTGGTTTACAGGAGCTGAAAACAACCCGAAAGTAAAATTAGCATTTTCAGCCGATGGTGGTGAGCATTTTCAAGAACCGATGGTAATCGCTGAAGGTATGGTGATGGGTAGAGTAGATGTTCTTTGGATGGATGAAGATAAGGCAGTTGTAAGTTGGATGGAATCGAAAGACAAACTAGCCGTTTTCAGTGCGATGATTGTTTCCAAAGTTGGTACCGTTTCTAATAAACAGGTGATTGCTGAATTGGATGGTTCTCGAAAATCAGGATTTCCTCAAATGGAAATTGTAGAGGAAACCCTTTATTTTGCATGGACGGAGCAATCTTCGTCAACGTCTAAAATTCAAACAGCAAAAATGCCAGTAAACGCGTTTATGTTTAATTAACCGAAATAAGGTTGATATCAAATACCAAAACAGAACCACCAGGTATGCTACTATAATTGAAACTACCGTAGCCTAAGTGTGCTGGTACTAATAATATACCGTTGCCACCTTCATTGAATAATGCGATTCCTTCTGTCCAACCTTTAATAACCTCGTTAAGTCCAAAATCTAGACCTGCGGCAGAACTTTCGTCAAAAACAGTACCATTTAGAAAATATCCTTTGTAGGCAACCGTTACATTAGAAGAAGCACTTGGTTTTGCGCCATCACCTTGGTTTTCAATGATGTAGTGTAAGCCAGACTCCGTTTTTAAAGAAACTAAATCGTTTGCCGTTAGGTAGGCATTGATGTCTTGCTCATTAATTTCAGAATAATCAAAAGGTTCTTGAATAGGAGCGTTGTTATCAGCATCATTAGAATTACATGACACCATTAGGGTAATTAGAAAAAGGACTACAGCGTATTTCATTACTATTTTTTTTGTGAAGATATCATCTTGCTAAATAATGAACTAGAAATTTAAGTTCTATTTAACCATTTTAAGATATGGCAAAGATGCTATTGAATAAAGGTGTTCACTGAAAACTTAATACTACAGTGCTTATAAAGGTATTTTTGAAATTTAATCGCCTGAACCTGAGAATCAAATATGACAGCTTCGGTAATGCTATTTGCTAAAACGAGGTGTCCGATAAGATACTCAACGTAATAGGTATTGTTTTCAGAAAGAAGAACAAAATTTTGGCTAGGGTTCAAATCGATTATTTTATGAAACTAAAATAAAATATTTTTTAATGTGATCCAAATGAATGTGCTTTTAATTTGATGTGAGAATGAAAAAAAGGGTAATGATCTGTAAATAATAGTACCAATGGTTACCATAAAGTTTAAAATTACTCATGATTTCAATTTGTGGCATCATAATTGAAATGTGTATAGTAATTATTAATATTTAATTATAGTACAATGAGTAAAGGAACAGTAAAATTCTTCAACGATGCAAAAGGCTTCGGATTTATTACAGAAGAAGGTTCAACGAACGATCATTTCGTTCACATTTCAGGATTAGTAGATGAGATACGCGAAGGCGATGAAGTCGAATTCGAACTAACCCAAGGAAAAAAAGGATTAAACGCGGTAAACGTAACAGTTATAGATTAAGACGCTTAAACTTTAAATGCAATGCTCATCAGTAATGATGGGCATTTTTTTTGTCTTACAATCGTTTATAATTATCCTGTAAATGAATAAATAGGTTGGTGAGAAGGAAACATAGGACTAATAGGTTATAGGAGCCTTTAAATATTCTATTTTACATAATATAAATTATAGAACATTTAGGTGTATTCTGAGAATCGCCTATTTATGAGCTATTTTACATATTTACATTATAATCGAATTACGCCAAGTATATATAAGTATTGAAGCAGAAACTGTTCTGTAGTTCTACAATTACTTTAAGTGTTGCTACAAAGTTTTTAATGATGAATTTAATATTAAAATTATTTAAGCCAATTTCCAGAATACCGAAAATAAATTTGAAATTAATATTGGATAAGACAAGTAATAGCTGAGTTTTTAAAATCAACATGAATCTTGTTTTGCAAGATTCTAATGGAATAGAAATTTTTGATAGAACACATCTACTTCACTCATACCGAAGTTTAAGGGAAATTTATTTCTATTTGACATAATATTATTAATTCTAGCCTTTAAGCCAGAATACTTTACGCCTAATCGTAAATACGTTCTTTTAGTTTCTTTTGGTACGCAAATTGAAAATAGCTACGCCATAACCAAAACAACCAACTAATGATTATTGCTATTCTAATTCCAATATTAATATTTGCGTTATATAAAATCTACATCTTTGAATATCATTTACCACCTACTAAACAAAGCTATAAACCAGATGAGTATTATTTTAAAATAGGTGAAAAATTCGAAGACTTTGTAAGGTTTAATCACTTTGGCTCTAATTATGAAGCTATACATGTAACACCCTCTTATGAAGAGAACTGTATGGAGTTTAATAATGAGTCTTTTAAACCAGATTTAAAAATGATGGACTCTATTACCGGTGAAGAATTTTGGGTAGAATGTAAATACAGAAGCTATACACATCATAAAAAGGAATACCAAGTAATTTCTGAAAAACAATTACGTAGACACCGAAATATTATAGATTCACCAGTATTTGTAATGTTGGGTATTGGTGGTAAGCCAAATAAGCCTTTGTATTTGTATAAAATTCCTATCGCGCAATGCAAGCCAGTTATGAATATTGGACATTTATATTATCAGTTTCAGATAAATAAATAATATGGAGCTTGTTGCATCTAATTAACCTTCCTCTTTTTTTCTTGATACGGCAAAGTATACTTTGAGCGAGCTGAAGCGCTGGCGAAATCGACGTAGGAGATTCATGAATACCTTTAAAAAAATTATTTATCAATGAACTAAACAAAAAAATCAAGGCTTATATTCCCGATAGCTATCGGTATTTGGAACAGGGCTAAGCGTAAAGAAAATGTACCCAAAGTACATTTTTAGTGAAGGAGCCAGCTGGCGCGTTGGCGCTCAGTCGCTATATTCTAGAAAGCATTCTAACTGGTAAGATTGCTTTGAATTTCTTGTAACTTTATATTTTTCGACAAACTGTATTGCGAGCCCTCTAGAATATGGCCGCTCCCCTCGCCTATTGATTTGCTAAAATTCTCTTAGGCCTTACTAACATTATATTGCAACTCTCGGATTAATATTATGAACTAAGTCAATATTATGTTCTTCCACCCCCGGAATCAAATTAGAAGCTATTAACTCAACCAAATGGGCATTCACTGCATTACCAAGAGCAGAAAAACAACTACCTAGATTTTCGGGTAAAGTAATACCCTCAAGAGATTGTATTCTAGCTCCTTCATTTGGAGTCATATATCTATTTTCCCAGCCTATAATTGGAATTTGAGTACTCACAGTAACTAATGATGGAAAAAAATCAGGTTTTTTAACTCTTACCCCAGAGCCTCTAAATTGTATTATATAGTTTGATAAATTTCTTTCACCACCCTGTACATTCCATTCAAACTTTTGCCAACTAGAAACACCTAATTCTTTAATTCTTTGGACAATTGGTTCTAATTCTAATTCATATTTTTTATAAAAAGCTCTATTGCTTCTTATATAATGTTTTTTCCAATTAGGAAATTGAATAGGTTTTTTAGTATCCTTATGTAATTGATTTTTTTTCACATAGTTCGGCAAGTTTTGAAATTTCTCATCTCTTGACATACCCTTGAGTGGAATTCCAAACATTCCTTTTGTTCTACCTAGCGCATTACTAGAAGTTCTGTATGGTATTTCATCCTCAAACGGATATGTAGCACCAAATTCCATACTCCAAATGGGAAAACTTGGAAGACTATCCTCTAAGGGAATTTTATTAATAAATTGTTGCCACAAATTTATTACTTCAATTTTTTCAAGCTCTAATTGAGTAGCATTGACTGGATTTGTATCTAAAAAATTTAAAATTGAATCAGTAGTATTTAAAGATTCTGGCCAACTAAAATGTTGTAAACCATTTTTAGAACCTATGATAAAAATTCTTTCTCTATGCTGGGGAATTCCAAAATTATGGGGTGATAAAATTTGGTCATCAATTATGTAACCAAGTTCATTTTCAAGCTTACTTTTTATATATTTCCATGTGTTAAAATTATCATGACTCTTTAAATTTCTCACATTTTCCAAAATAAAATATTCGGGTTCATGATAGTTAAGAATATCTACTAATTTATCAAAAAGATTACCATTCTTTTCATCACCAAGACCCAATTGATCACCTGCTTTAGAAAATGGTTGACAAGGAAATCCAGCACATAGAATGTCGAATTCTGGGATATCACATATTTCAACTTTTGTAATATCTCTATTTACGGGAATATTAAAGTTTTCTTCATAAAGCAGTGCTAAGTGTTCTTTTTTTTCGCTTGCAAAAACACACTCATGCCCAAGATTTTCAAGAGCAACATGAAATCCACCCAATCCCGAAAATAAATCGATAAACCTCATATTCCTTCATTAATTTTAGTATCACACCAAGTTGATACTTCAGTTCTTAAACTACTTTCAACATTCTGTTCATAAAGAAAATTATATATTCTTAGTCTATCAAAAAGCATCCCAAAACTTGAGGTTCTTTTATTCCATGTTTTTGGTAGTACAAATTCTACTGTAGATATTGATTGTATAATATTTTCTGGAAACCAAATTAAATAGTTAGTCCAATTGTTCATATTTATAGCATTTTTCTTTGCCCAATGTTTCCCTGCGGCACATTGCTGTAAAACATATAAATTAGAACTCCTATTGTCTTTAAAAGATTTATATCCTAAAACGTCTACACCATCATCTTTATATGTAGAATCAGCTCTCATGTTTCTTGTTTCAAAACATAATGTTTCTATTTCATCTAAATTTTCATTGAACCCCTTACCAGCGGGAAAACCGAAAGTAAAAACCTCTCCATTTAAAAAATTTTTAAGTGCTTGAGCTGAAATTTTCTCAAATAATCCGGTACCTCCGGAATTATCATTGGCTCCATAAAAAGAATAATACACACACAAAAAATATTCAGGTATTTCTTTCCAAGAAAAATTAGGAGTGATCTTGTTTTTGGAAATATTGTAAATTGGTTTATTGTACAATAAGGTTCTCCATTCTAAAGTACTTAACCAACCGTCTATAGTTTGTTCATCAACGCCATCAACTAAGCTGCTAATCTTTGACTTGCTTAATGGTTCGTTATTTTTAAGTAAATTTAATTCAAGCCATTCTATCTCTTTACCAAGTTTGAAGCTAATATACTTTGACATTCTTAAGATAAATTACTTTTTAAAACTGAAATTAATTCCTCTAATTCTGCAACTTGTTTTAATAATTCTTCGTCATTTTTATATTTATAAGCAAATTTTAAAGAAGTTTGTATAGCTCTGTTTGCACTAATCAATTTTTTAGATAAATATTCTCGTTCACCCCCGGTTCTTTCATAGGCGCCATCTAAATCTTTAAATTTAATAAGAAAGTCCACAGCTTCAGGTTCTTTTACAACATGACTAAGTGTGTTTGTAATTTTTCTAGAGTCTGTTAAAACAGGTTGTTCACTAGTTTCTTTATTACCATAAATCCATGTAAGCAAATTTTTAAATTCAATATGTTTTTCAGAATTAACCAACTCTTCTTCTAAATTAACCTTTGCATAAGAGTCAACGCCTATATAATCTCTAATTGATGAAGAATTGTAGGCAACTGTTAATAATGAAAATTTATCTATAATTGGCCTCACATCAAATTCCTCGAGATTATTCTTGGCTTCTAAAAACAATTTATATGTTATATATTGTTTTCGAAGCTTATCTGACCTATCTCCAACTACTTTCTGAACTTGTTTTATGGAGTCAGCAATAGTAAGTCCATTTCCTAGTTCTTGTTCTATTACACTCGCTGTATAAGCGGCTTGTGCAAATGCCTCCCACTTTAACAAGCCTGCTATATGCCTTACTCCAAGATAAGGAGAAACATCCTCTCGTTTTTCGTAAATAATGCATGGGATATTTGAAATATCAGTAATAATATTAGCATCATCCGTTTTTGGATAAAACTTATCTATACCTAGTTGTTTTCTGAGTCCTAAATCTGTAATTAATTTTATAGCGGACGTCCTTCGGTTACCTTCAACGACCGTAAAACTAATTTCATTATCATCTATTAGCTTTTTTATTGCAGCAGCTAAATCATCAGGATTCGAATACTTAGAAAAAGAAAACTTTGAAGGAACTTTATTTGGCACTACAATGATAGGTTCTTCATCAAAGTAACCATTTTCGACTAAAGACATAGCCACAACTTCCGTATCGAAATTTTCATATAAAACTGAAATTAAATCAAATTGAGAAGCCTCGTCTGGGTTTTCCAAGTATGGAACTAAACGCGGGTTCATTTTATCAACCTGAATAAAATTTATATCTATATCTAATTGGGGTCTTCTATTTCCTTTACCTGCAAAAGTCATTCAATGATTTTTATTTAACAAATATAAAGCGATTATCTAATTTTTGATTAAATCCGTAATTATAACAGTCTTTTAATTTCGTCTAGCAGATATGCTGGCTTTTTTTTATGCAACATTGCATGGCAATTAGGGCAAACTGGGATTAAATCGGAAATAGGGTTTAGTTCATATTCATTTCCTATTATTGAAATATCAACTACATGATGTACATGAATGAAATTTTTTCCTAATTCTCCGTATTTTTTTTCAAAATCAAACCTGCATATTTGACATTGATAACCATAATAATCAATACACTTTTGTCGAGCAGCTGTATTTCTCTCGAAAACATTTACAAAAACTTTTTTAGATTTTCCCTCTAAAAATTTTTCTCTTTCATCTATCTCATCGGGAAAAACATATTGTGACTTGTTATCAAGTTTCTTTAAAAATAAATCATAAATTTTTCTTCTTTTTACAACATTAGTTTTAGATACATTCTCATAATAATCTAAATGTGCTGAAAGAGAGGTTAAGGCATTTTGTAGACCTTTTTTTCCGTCATTTTCATATATTTTCTCTAAAAAATATTGAGTACCAGGAGCATTCATATTTCTGGTCATTAACTTCCCTATCATCATACATTTATAATTATATATATAATCTGATGCAGAACTTTTCTTTATTCCAGAATTTACCAACTTAACCAAACCATCTCTTTGTGAGATTTTATTTTCATAAATATCTTTGGCTATTTCATATAAAATAATAATGTGCTTATCAGTAATTTCAGCCATATTAGTTTTAGTTTAAATATAACAAATAATAGCCCATTCCATACACATTGCCACTCCGCTCCTATCGTCGCTTGGGCAAAGCGTATTCCATTACCTTTATAAAGAAGTTTTTAGAAAGAAGAAATATTAACAACTTTCGCTTTTAATCAAAGCTCAAGTTACATAACGCAATACATTATAGAGCAGAAATGCTTGGTTACGAACTTCAACCTTTATCCATTTAGGGCAGCCACATCACCCCGCCGAAAAAAGAAATCACCAACTTGGTAATTTCTTTTTCTCGCGTATATCAAATAGCGCTACGTTATTTCTAATTTAAGTAAATTCCTAGTTTATGAATCTGTTCATCCTTCAATCTGAAATACGCCAACGCTTCTACCCATCCAAAAAATATAGGCCCCTCAGACCTTTCCTATGTATACCGAATAACACAAGACATTATAGTACATTTTGTAGCATTCGTTTACCCATTGGCCAAAACAATCATTAAAAGCAGTATAAATTTGGAGTCAATTCATACCATTCAGGTAAAATTCGTTACTTTTAGTTACATCGAGTGCTAATTACCTGATATACTATATTTTATAATTAATAAACAATTCATACTATGAACCGATTAAAAGAACTTAAATCTTTCACTTTAGTTATGCTCCTGTTTGGATTTATTGCAGCTGGCTCTTTGAGCTCTTGCAGGGATCAAAAAAAAGAAGAAAAAACCGAAGAACAGGCAGAGCATCCTGAAGGCGAAGAACACCCGACTGAAGAAGGTGATGAACATCCTGCTCAAGAAGGCGAAGAACATCCTGCGAAGGATTCTGTATCAGGGTAGGATTACCAGTTTTTCTGAACGCTCTTGCTCCGCTTTCCTGCGAAATGAAAAAAACGTCTCTGGAAATGCCGGAGTTTTACCTATTTCCATAACTGGATATGCGAGAAAGTTAATGGGTCCGATTTGCGGTCCAGGTTCGATTAGAAGATCCCGACCTCGGCTGAATTCGATACGATTTGCCGGATGCCGGCCAAAGTAGTAGGTTGCTAAAGCAGAATATTTATTGGCTTCACTGATATCCACAGGCCACCATTTTCCTTCTGCATGAAACTCTGCCCAACAGTGATACCCATCGATACCTCCTTCGTCGCGATCAGAAGGGATGGAAGCTCCTACGGCGAAACGTGCGGGGATACCTGCCGATCTAGCTAAAGAAATAAAGAGCGAATGGAACTCGGTGCAATTGCCGGTAAGGGCGTCGCATGCGTACACTGCATCACCCGTACCATACTTGCCCGCCTTAATGTATTTCATATTGTCGGTTACATAATCATATAGGGCTCTTGCCTGCATAATAGCACTCTCATTATTTTTTAGTCCAATAATGGAATCAGCCAACACTTGAAACCGGTCACCTACAGGCATTAGGATGCTGGGATTCAAATATTTTGTTGGAGACGATGCTTCCTCGTAAGGCTTCTTCTCTTGCCTTTCTACATCGTAGACTAGTTCCAATTTCTTGCCGCTATGTTCCGGAGAAAACTCCATATAAAAAATAGAATTTCCGTTGTTCTTCTCCTCGAGTATTTGATATGCTACCGGAGTTTCAATATTCAATAGTTTAACCGTTTGGAAACGGTCACTTTGCGGCATTGGAATCCACATTTTAGCAGCTATTTTCATTTCAGGTAGCGTAACTTCATAATGAAATTCAAATTTATCTTCTCCTTCGATGACTCCAAGCAAATCGGATGTTGCATTTAGGACAGGCATTCTATACCACGTTTTATCCTTACGCTGTTTCCAAGTGTAAAAAGGTTTGCCATTTAGCTTGTGTAAGGTCGTTTCAGTTACGGTCATGCTACCAGGATCGCCTTCTAAGAAAAAATCAACATCGTATACATCTCCACTTACATCGGCAAGATCTACACAGGCAAAATGACGTCGTGGACCTAAATTGGAAAGGTATTCCGTATGTACGCGCACCAATTGCAGACGCAGATTTCCCTCTTCTGTTTTCATATTAAAATAGCCCTCCCCTTCTTCTACCTTTTTAGCGATATTGGCTTCGATGCCGGCTTCAATATCAGCGGTAACTACTTTAGGGATGTTCTTATCGGAAAGTGTTTTTTCTTCTTTTTGCTTTGTACTTGAATTGCAGGCCATCATCATTGCGAACAAAAAGATAAAAATAACTCGAAGGTTTTTCATTCTATGACAGGATTAATATTTATATGAATTTACGATAATTCCGTCGTTCTCCAATAAATAGCATTCCGCTTAACTCGATGCAAATAGGCAGACTATCTTTGAATTTAGCGCAAACTTAAAAATGAAATAGAATTAAAAATAATGAAGCTTAATTTGAATTATAAGATAGGATATTCCATTTCACACACATTTATTCATAGCTTGTTATTTTTTAATTAAGAATTCATGAACCTCCTGCGGCGGTTTCACTCCCCTCCTACCGTTGGCTCGCATAATACCTGTTTATTCATAGTTTGTTTATTGTTTTTAAAGGTATTAATGAACCTTGAAAAGTGGCAATTTTGCTTGTTTCAAAATACGTTACTCGGTTTCATTACCTTTTAAGAAGAAAGTTTTTAGAAAGAAAAAAAAATAATGAAGATTGTAACACCTTTCGCTTTTACAAAGCAAAGTTACATAACGCAGAACATTATAGAACATTTATAGCAAATTAACGAATAGCGCATTTAAGCGCTATTTTACATAGTTACGTTTTAAGCCCTGTAAGAGGATTATAACAAAGTAATTATGTAAAAGTTAATTTGCGGTACGCATAAACAATTGTAATTAAAATGCCGCCGCATCATCTCGCCAACAAATAATATCAGCCACTGGCTAATCTTATTTGTCACGGGTTATGTAAAATTGCCGCTAGCCAAACGCTCGATTGCTTTTTAAATTCTAAAATGCTTTCCGGCAGCATCAACTCGCAGCTTCATAAAATTGATTCTCAATCAATTTTATTCACTCGTAAATTTAAAAAGCAATTTGCCAGCGCTTGCCAACGCCAAAAAAAGCAAAACTTTTAGATTTTTTTAAAGTATGCGGTTTATGAGAAACTCTTAGTCAATAAATTTTTCAGGAGATTCTCGGCAGCTTGCTGCAACAGCTAAAATTTGCAGCCGCATCAACTCGCAGCTTTTTTAATTGATTCGTAATCAATCAAAAAATCTCGTGAGCAAAATTCTTATCCCTTGCTAACCTATCGTCTTGTTTGAATCTTTTCTTTAAGTACTTCTAACATTATGTCAAATACAGCATAAATTCTGAAGATTGAGAATCTTTAGAATTTTGAGCGAGATGGCGCGATGTAGTTAAATCTATGATTTATAATAAAATATACAAACTTGTTGAGGATTTGCGAGTAAACATAGAAATTGAAATTAATGATAATGTCTTACAGCAGATAGCATTTTATGATTTGATAAAGAAATATTCCGCTACTACCGATTTAACTTTGGTTGGCATTCCCAATTATAAAATTGAACAGCAAACTGAATTTATAATAAAAACCAATCAGCTATTTGAAACTATTGGCTCTACGCTTTTGGTAAAAGCTGCTAATAATTTTAATGTTCTGGACTTGGATTTTTTAAGTCGTTAAAATAGTAACATTTAGAAAATATTCCATTCACACACATTATACTTCCCTCCTACGTCATCGCATAAAAAGTGTTTATTAACAAGGTTTTATTGTTCTTTTAAGACATTCATGCATCTAATTCTTCGATGTCATTGCCTTTTAGAGGAAGTTTTAGCCAAGCCAATGCTAAATTTGTAGTATATTTATTTCTACTTAAACCCGAAGTTATAAATGAAACAGTTGATCAAATTTTTAGGAATCATATTACTTTTAAATGCATGTTCCAGCTCAAAGATTTTAAGTGATATTGATAAGGAAGCAAATTTCGATAGTTATAGGACCTATGCGTGGTCTGCCACAGAACAACCGGTCAATGATGCTTATCCTCAATATGATAATTCGTTAAATCGCAAAAGATGGAAAAACGCGATTGACTCTGCTATGAAGCGTGAGGGGTTTGTGCTAGCAGACAATAATGTCGATATCGAAATAGATTTTCATATTCAGTTCCAGGAGAATGCCGTTCCAAATCAAAGCTATCATGACGATGAGAGTAATTATTATAAGCCCATTGAGTCTACTTCCGTTTATCGATATAATGAAGGTAGCGTAACCATCCATATGATAGATCTTGAGAAGAAGCAACTCGTTTGGCAAGGAATTTCATCACGTATATTGGACCTAGGCTTACTTGAACAAGCTGATGAGAACATTAGGAAAAGCGTAGACAGAATATTCGAAAAATTCCATTCACAAATCACAAAATAAAAGGTCTGATGCCTCATGGGGAAAGATTAAAGATTTTATTCATCTGTAGTTTCAGCATGCCCCTATTATAGAGTTCTTTTTTAAGTGATTTGTTTTAAAAGTTAGTAAAAGATGTTTATTAATTGACTACGAAATACAAGTCAATCGTATTATTTCATTTCTAATAATTCACGGAGGGAATAAATTTATCTATGGGAGACTCTCAAAATTAACATAATTAGTTTTAGCTGAGATGCTAATTCTCCTTAATGTTTATATACTTTAATTGATCTACGAGGCTAATATATTTTTAGATAAAATTTCATTCCATACACATTATATTCCCCTCCTATCGTCGGCTCACATAACAAATGTTTATCATTGCTTGTTTATTGTTTTTTAAGGTATTCATGAACCTCCTACGTCGGTTTCATTACCTTTTGAGAAGAAAGTTTTTAGAAAGAAAAAAATCGATGATGATGGTAACAACTTAGCCTGCGCACCATCACGCTCAAAAAATAAAGATTCTCAATCTTTACTTTTTATGCCGTAACCTAAGCTCAAGTTCCATAATGCGGTACATTATAGTACAGATTGGTAATTCTGGAATTGAAGTTAACCGTGTCGATAGTCGAAGGTTGATTTTCTATACCTTCATCTTGGTATTAATAATACAATCTAAAATCCAGCAATTTGCAGACATTGTAATGTCTTTGATGCAACTCTTCTACAACATCGAACATATTATCATCTTCTTTAAATAAGTTAAAGAATGCTTTATCAAGGTTTGAGCTGCTTATTCCATTATATTCATTACCATAGCCAGAAACCCCTTTTGCGCCAGTGATATCCAAAAAATATTGAGCTTCCTCTTCGTCTAAATCTAGGATTTTTGCATTTGAAAAATGTAAAATCTTTCCTTTTAATCTTCCTTCAAAAATTTCTGCAATTTCTTGTAAACTATAGTAGTAGTCATTTAAACAAATACTATTTGCTTCACCTGTTATAACCAAGTAGATTATTTCATAGTCTTTAAAATTATGATCATCTAAGACCAGTGCATTTAAGCTATCTTCTAGTCCTTCAATGGTGTCGCACGTTTTATAAATACTTGCTATTCCATATTTCATGGCCAAATGCTTCAAGTTTTCTTGTGCTTCGGTAACCTTGTCCGTTTCTATATCATGAACCCCTTCTAAACAATAAATGAAATAATCAGCATCTATAGATTGTTCTTGGGGTAATTGGGGTCTTTTCTCTAGCAAGATTCTGGAATTATATGAAACACAAAATTACTGTAACTCTATTATTTTTTTTAGCGTTTTTAAATAAAATTCCATTCCATAAACCTTGCCCTCCCTTTCTCCCGATAGTTATCGGGATCAGTCAGTTCATATGTGTTCAATTACCTTTTAGGAACTTTCACCAAAAAGCCGTAACTTGAAGATGCGACATAATTCTCGTCTTTAGTTGAATTTAAATAGTTCACAATGCGATTTAAGATTGCGAAGACAAAGAGCCATTACATATTTCTTTCCCCTTGGTTCAGTGACTTTTATAGCAGTCCCCATTAATAACCTTTAATATAGTATATCATGAGCAAGTTCGTTATACTCGGCATTGTTGTCGGGGTGTTTCTTTTTTCTGGCATTCGAATCATTTTTGAATATAAAAGAGCCATTAAATTTAGATTTGGAAAGTATATCAAAACTCTACAACCTGGTCTTCGATGGATAATTCCTATTATTGAAACCATTCAAATTGTTGATATAAGAGTAATTACTTTCAATATTGATTCGCAGGAAGTCATGACCGAAGACAACGTTCCCTGTAGTATTGATGGGGTGGTCTTTTTTAAAATAAACGATCCAGAAAAAGCGGTTTTGGAGGTTGAACAGTACAAGTTTGCTATTACGCAACTTTCGCAAGCTGCGTTAAGGGATGTTTGTGGTAAGGTGGAATTAGATACCATTCTTTCAAAACGTGAAGAAATGGGCAAGAACATTAAGGAGATCGTTGAACAAGAAACCAAAGATTGGGGCATTATCATAAGTGATGTCAAAATAAAAGATATTCAATTGCCCGAGAACATGCGCCGTATGATGGCAAATCAAGCTGAGGCAGAACGTTCGCGAAGAGCTCAAATTATCTTGGCTCTGGCCGAAGAACAAGCGGCAGGTAAACTATTAGAGGCAGGAAAACTAATTGATCAGTCTCCATCAGCTATCAAATTGCGTTTGTACCAAACCTTGTCTAATATTGCTGCGGAAAAAAATTCGACTATACTTTTTCCTTTCCCAGAAGAGATGATGCCTAGAAAAAAAGAAGAGTAGACCTAGAAGCTGAATAGTTTTTCAATAATCACATGTATTGCGTTAATTCCTCCTAAAGATGAACGTCTTTTATAGTATTACAGTGTAGTAACGTCGGAACGCTATGGCCATGCCACACATAGTACATTCCTCACCTCCCGATAGCTATCGGGATCGGCTCGCATAATATCTGTTTAGAATCTTTTTAGAAGTAAGTTTTTAGACGCGAGAAAAAGTGATTACCCAGTGGGTGATTACTTTTTTCGGCGAGATGAAGTGGCGCCAAAGAAAGAATAGTACCAAATAAGGCCAGCGCGCTAACCCACTCAAAAAAACATAAGGTCTCCCGGACCTTATGTTTTTATGCCGTACCCAAGAAACGTTACTTAACGCAGAACATTATAGTACATTTTGCATTAATAGTTTTGCCATTGGCTGAAGCAATAATCAAGAAAGATGACGAGCAGGTATTTTAGCCAATATAGCTTCTATTTTTCAGGGGCATCAAGATACGATTGCTTTTCAAATGCTATAATGATAATTCGTTTTTTAAGGTAAAAACTGAATAAGACCTCTTGCTAAAGCCTGAAATCTGTTTATATAGTTCTTACCCTAATATAAACTCACAATTCAATTGCTGAATTTGACATCGTGAGCAAATCTTTCATAGTAAAAACACCATTTACCCCTAATGTAGGCGACCAATCTCTATTACTACCCAAGTATGAGTTCTCATCCATTTCTAATAGACCTATAATGGTTTCGGTAATAATTGTAGCACCAACAGGACCTAAGCCTTCACCTGGTTTGTTGCCAGAACTATCTACTCTACCTATTTCTTCTGCCTCTGCCAATATGTAAAACCATAAAGGAGTACCATTTTCTAGATTGATAGCATGATTTTGAGACAAATTTTGAATTAGATTTTTTACATCATTAATTTCAGCGGTATCTCTCTGCATACATTGGGCGATTGTTTCACCAGAAGGTAATAAAAAGCTTTGCCCCCTTCGTAAATTTCTAGTAGCAAGTGACCTATCCGCAGGGTTATTTGAGTTTATAAAGGGAAGGTCAAGTAAAATAGCAGCAAGCTTCGTATCTAACTTTTCTGCTCGTTGATAGTTTCCATCAAAATCAAATAAAGCTTCCCAATGTATAATTTGCTTTTCATTTTTGATTTTTTCAAACCCTCTACCAAATTCACTTGAAAAAATACTATGGGTGTCGCCAGTAGGTTGAAGTTTAAGCTCTTGATTAATCATTGAATGTCCAAATCGATATGCGGCTACCGAAAATTCTACTGGAATAAATGCTCCGTTGCATGGTTTATAAAATTTGCGCCCTGAACCTAATATTTCGCCCACAATTTTTGAACCACATAGTAAGGGTAAGAACTCATTAACTACTATCCATTGATAATGATACATAACACGTTTTCGCGCCTCTTCGTAAATTTCAACCGCACTTTTAGCAGGGTCTGCAGTTTTAATGGCATCATAATTTGCATTATAAAAGCGAATCATTGCTAATTGAAATTGCGATACCACCCTATTTTCGTCATTTCTAGGGTCCCCTATTATGGCAGTTTCCGTTCCCGTTCGGGCGAGATCGTGCTTTTCTAATTTAGCTGCTTGACCTTGATTTTGATTACTTTTTCCCGTTAAAAGATATAGCCCTCTACCATTTGGTTTATCATACAAAAAAGGCTCATCTTCTGGCCCACCACCAAAAACACAATCTAGATCTAAATTCGCCGATCGTGTATTTTCAATTTCTGTTGGGTTATTAATACTACTAAAATTGGAGTGTGTATCAAAAGTAATATCGTGATCAATAAACTGACCGAAAAAAATCATACCTAATGGTACATTACTTGTTAATTGTGCTATTGAAGTACCTTCCATAGGGCCACCTGGCGCACCCAATTTGTTGAGTTCAATTGGATTGAGATACAAAGGCGAGACTTCTCTAAACATTCTTCCAAACCTTCCTATAGATTCAAATTGATAAGATTTAAGAGTGCATAAAGCATTCTTACCGAAAAAACTGTGTTGACCATGATTGTTTTTCATAATAGAATTTTTAAAAACGAATTAATAGATTGAAATACCTAAATACTGGTATTGTTATATTCATAATAGAAAGGGGGATATTCTAATTTTTAATTTAATTAATTGAATAATAATAGGTTATACAGATATATGTGTGTTTTTGTTTAAGTTAAACAAGGGTGAATTTTTTTGAAAAAATTAACGCATGTCTGCTGGAGTAAATAACCACCAACCTCCACGTTCTTGGGTATTGTATTCATCTGGTGAATCGCTAACATTACCTGTTAAAATAGTGGGCCATGTAGATATAGACCAAATAGCGCCTTCTCCTGCGAAACGTCTACTTTCTATATATCCTAAAAAATGTGGGTCTGCGAAAGCTATTCGTGTATCTCTGTGATATTCTTGATTCACGGGCATACCAAAATCAGCATATACAAAAGAAATATTACCGATAAGATCATCATCATCTTTCCAACGACGATCTCGTAGGCCAGAAGAATTGGCAAAATTCAATAAGTCGGAGCCTGAAGGAATTCGCCCATTATCAACCATATTTTTTACTCCTTCTTCAATTACAGTAATAAAATTATTGAAATCTGCTTCTCTATTACCAATAGAAGAATTATCATATTCAATCTCTCGTACAACAATACCTAAATATGGCTTACGACTATCAGGTATACCAAAATAACCTCGTCCAGAAATATGAAAGGAAGGAATTTGAATGCGTCCGCCAAAGACTTGATTTCCTAAATTCGATAGATTACCGGTCTCATACCTCTCAACTCCTGACCAACCCCGTTCAGCATCAATTAATACAATTGCGAATTGAAGTCCTTGTTCATCATCTCTTTCATTAAATCTCCATGCGTTTAATTGCCATTTAATATCTAACCACGCCATAATTCTATTTTTTAATTAAAGTCATTTTTATTAGAATAAACAAGTATTCTAATTTAGTTCTAGGGAGAACGCTTTATTAATTCGAGGGAAGATATTCATCTAAAAATACCAGATTATGTATGTATAAAATATAGTTTTGTATATCTCGATTGATTTATTGTAGGAATTACATTTTTTTGTAGGAAAAACAATAAATCGGTTTTGCATATCCGTAATTATTCCATAATTATGGAATAATTCCTATTTTTGTAGAAAATAATAGGTCGATTTATGGATATTTTTTCATTTGCAGTTCATTTTACCGATGAGGAGAGCTGTCGTTTACA